>NBJMC04201__coassemble_157_pt1 | contig 103072 bp, 80 predicted proteins | sample NBJMC04201__metabat2_low_PE_017 | metagenome-assembled genome bin NBJMC04201 | reverse complement strand
CCCTCAACCAGCTGCTCACCGAGATGGACGGCTTTGACGGCACCAAGGGCGTGGTCATCCTGGCCGCGACCAACCGCCCCGAAAGCCTCGACAAGGCCCTGCTGCGCCCCGGCCGCTTCGACCGGCGCATCCCGGTGGAGCTTCCCGACCTGCAGGGCCGCATCGCCATCCTCAAGGTGCACGCCAAGGACGTGAAGATGGAGCCGAACATTGATTTCGACACCATCGGCCGGGCCACCAGCGGCGCCAGCGGCGCGGAGCTGGCCAACATCATCAACGAGGCCGCCCTGCGCGCCGTGCGCATGGGCCGCAGCGCCGTGAGCCAGACGGATCTGGAGGAGAGCGTGGAGGTCGTCATCGCGGGCTACCAGCGCAAGGGCGCGGTCATCAGCGAGAAGGAAAAGAAGATCATCGCCTACCACGAGATCGGCCACGCGCTGGTCACGGCGCGTCAGAAGAACGCCGCTCCCGTGCACAAGATCACCATTATCCCCCGCACCTCCGGCGCGCTGGGCTACACCATGCAGATTGAAGAGGGCGAGCGTGTGCTCATGAGCCGCGAGGACATGCTCAGCCAGCTGGCCACCCTCACCGGCGGCCGCGCCGCCGAGGAGGTCGTCTTTGGCTCCATCACCTCCGGCGCGAGCAACGACATCGAAAAGGCCACGCAGATCGCCCGCGCCATGATTACCCGCTACGGCATGAGCGACCAGTTCGGCATGGTGGCGCTGGAAACGGTCAACAATCCCTACCTGTCCTCCGACAGCTCGCTTGTGTGCAGCCCGGAGACCAGCGCGCGCGTGGACGCCGAGGTGCAGAGCCTGATCGCCGCCGCGCATGACAAGGCCGTGGGCATCCTCAAGCGGGACCGCGACGTCATGGACAAGCTGGCCGCTTACCTGCTGGAGAAGGAAACCATCACGGGTGCGGAGTTCATGGACATCCTTGAAAAGGACGACGCGGAAAAGCAGCAGTAACGGGACCGGGACGGGCTGCGGCGGGGCGCGGTTGCCCTGCCGCTGCCCCGCTTCACGCCGGGGCGCAGGGAGGAAAACGCATGAAGGAAGGGAAGAATCGCGTGCTGGCCGAGGTCTGGGGCTGGGTATGGCGGCTGGCGCTGGCGGTGGTGATCGCCCAGGCGGTGCACCTGATGGTGTTCCAGCCGGTGTCGGTCAAGGGCGAGAGCATGACCGACACCCTTCAAAACGGCGAGATCATGTACGTCAGCAAGCCCGAATACCTGCTGGGAGACCCCGCGCGGGGCGACGTGGTCATCTGCCATTACCCCGGCCGCGAGGAGAACTTCGTCAAGCGTGTCATCGGCCTGCCCGGCGACGTGGTCGAGATCCGCTCCAATCAGGTGTACGTAAACGGCGAGCCGCTGCATGAGCCCTACCTCACCCCCTCGCGCAACGACGACGGCTTTTCGATGGCCCCCTTCGCGCTGGGCGCGGACGAGTACTTCGTTATGGGCGACAACCGCGACAACAGCCACGACAGCCGCAACTACTACGGCGCGGGCCGCCCCGCCGCGATCACCCGAAAGGACATCGTGGGCAAGGTGCGCTTGGTGTTGTGGCCGCTGAGCCATGCGCGCGCCGTGGAGTGAGCGGGGCGCGCGGACATACGGACCCACAGGTTGGGATTCCCCCGAACGGGCGGCGCGGAGGCGCGCGGGCCGGACGGGGGGATTTTTTTGAGGGGATGCAACCTAGGGGCAGGGGTGCGCGTCTGTAAAGTGCAAGGGGGAAAGGGGGAAGCCGGGGATGACGGATGCGGAGTTCGCTGCGCGCGTGATCGCCATGCAGGATACGCTCTACCGCGTGTCCACCACGATTCTGCCCCGCCTGTGCGACCGCGAGGACGCGGTGCAGTCGGCCATCGAAAAGGCGCTCAGAAGGCGCGGACGGCTCCGGGACGCGGCGGCGCTGGAAAAATGGCTCACACGGATCCTGATTAACGAGTGCTACACCATCCACCGGCGGCGCAGGCGCGAGGTGCTCTGCGGCGACCCGGCGGCGCGCGAAACCGCGCCCGATGCGGATACGGACCTCTACCGGCTCTTTACCTCGCTGCCGGAGGCGTACCGCCTGCCCATGGTGCTGCACTACGTCGAGGGATATGCGGTGAGCGAGGTGGCGGTCATGCTGCACCTTCGGGTCAACACCGTCAAGTCGCGCCTTTTGCGCGGGCGGAGGCTCCTGGGGGCGGCGCTGGAGGAGGGGGAGGAAGCATGAACCAAAAACGGCTGCGGCAGATGTATGGAAGCACGCCGCCTGACTTTGAGCAGCGTGTGCGGGCGGCGCTGTCGGCGGAGGTCCCGCGCACAAGGCGCTGCGTGGTCCCGCGGCGGGCGGCGCTGATCGCGGCGCTTGCGCTGCTGCTGGCGGGAGCCGCTGCGGTGGCGGCGTTTCACTCGCAGGTGGCGGCGTATTTCGGGTGGTTTTACGGCGACGAGGCGCGGCAGCGCCTGGAGACGGGCGGCGCATATGTCCCGGAGGAGACGCTGTATACGCCTGATGCGGCATACACCATGGAGGAAATCGTCCGCACCGAGGAGGGTCTTTACGGCGTGGGGCGCGCCGTCCCGGCGGAGGGCGTGGTGCTGATGCCGGGCGACGCGCAGGCGGAGGATGCCTCCGCGCTGGACCCGGACGCGCCCAGCTATTTGGAGCGGGCGCGGACGGCGGGCGCGCGGCTGGTGGCCGTAAAGGTGACGCCACGCGCGCTGGGCGCGCCGGGGGCGGAAGAAACGCCGGTGGAGACGGCGGGGTATCTGCTGTTCCCGCTGGAGGACGGCAGCCTGCGCTTCGCCTTTGAGATTCCGGCGGAGGGGACGGCGGAGGGACCCGTCGTGCTGACGCTGTGGGTGAGCCGGTGGGAAATCGCGCCCGACGGCGTTCCTCTGCGCGGCGGGGAGGAGGATACCTACGCGCGCGAGGCATGGCACGTGACGGTATCGGGTGACGAATGAAAAATGGGGGAGGCGGAACCATGAGGCTGTGGCGAGGGAGAACAAAAGCGGGAGACGGCGCGGCGGCGCGGCGTGCGCGGGCGCTGCTGGCGGCGGCGCTGGGATGCGCGGCGATGGCGGCGGGGAGCGCGGCGGTTGCGGCGGGCGCGTGGGACGCTGTGAGCGCGGCGGGGATGGCGGCAGGCGCGGTCAGGACAGAGCATCCGGCAGAGGAACGCGGAAGCGCGCACGATACGGCGGGCACAGGCGACGATGCCGCCGTCGGGCTGCCGGAGCGACTGACGATGGAGCCGATGACCACCTCGACGGGGTTTACCGAGATTGCGGTGGACGCGCGCGTGGAGGCCGCGGACGCGGAGAACACCGCATGCTGGCAGGCGGGGCCGCGGGCGTTCACGCAGGCAGAGGCGGAGGCGTTTCTCCTGGCGATGGGCCTTGACGCGTAGGAGGTAAACCTGACGCCTGCGCCGCTTCCCAAGGGGGCGACCACCTACCTCGACTACGCGGAGGCGCGGGTGAGCCGCGTGGAGGACGGGCGGACGCTCGATCTGTGGAACGGGTACGCGGGGAGCGAAGCCGTGCTGGCGCGGCTGATCGTGACGGAGGGGCGTGTGGGCGCGGCCAATGCGCAATACCTGACGCTGTGGCCCATGGAAGAGGCAGACGAAAGTGGCTGCGCCCTTGGCTTTGAGGCGGCGCGGGAACGGGCGCTCGCGCTGGCCGGGCGCATCGCGCCGGAGCTGGAGCTGCGGGAGGAGGGCTTTGTGGGAAACGTGCAGGCGTATTCGGAGGCGCTGATTGCGCGGGGCGACGGGCTGACGGCCATGCCGGGCGCAGCGGTCCCGGAGGGGTACGGCTTCGTGTTCACCCGCACGGTGGACGGCCTGCCCGTGACCGCCACATGTGAGGAATCTTTGCCCAATCCGCATGGGGAGCAGCGCCCGCCCTTCGCCTGCGAAAAGCTGCGGGTTCTGGTGCGTGAAAACGGGGCGCTGACGGCGCTTTACACGCCCATGGAGGTGCTGGCAGGCACGCGCGAGCCCGCCGCGCTGCTGCCCTTTGACAGGGTGGCGCAGATCGCCCGCGAGGCGCTGCCCGCAGCGCTGGAGGCGCAGGAGGCGACCAACCCCGTGCGCGTGCCCCGCGCCGCGCACCGCGTGCGCATCGACCGGGTGACGCTGGGCTATGCGTGCGTGCAGACGGGCGTGAATCCGGACCGCTGGGAGCTGAGGCCTGTGTGGGACTTTTTCGGACGCAGACATTTCCGCTATTACGACGCGCAGGAGGACGTATGGCGGGAGCGATACGAAACCAACCTGCTGACCAGCTGGCTGACCATCGACGCGGTGAGCGGCGAGGTAATCGAGCGGTGAGAAGGCGTGGCGTGTAGGCACCTGCTTGCAAACGGGGGCCGAACGGCGTATCATAGCGGAAGGGAAACCGGAAAAACGGGCGCGCTTTCCGCGCGCGTCCCCAAAAAGAGGGTAGAAGCCATGAACGAAGTCATCCGGCAGCTTGCGGCGCGCCGGTCGGTGCGCGCGTTTGAGGACAGGGACATCCCCGGCGAGGTGCGGGCGGCCATACTGGAGGCGGCCGCGCAGGCGCCGACCGCGGGGAACCAGCAGCTATACACCATTCTGGACGTGACCGACCCGCAGCTCAAGGCGCGGCTGGCCGAGACGTGCGACCATCAGCCGTTCATCGCGCAGGCGCCGATGGTGCTGATCTTTCTGGCGGACGTGTGCAAATGGCTGGACGCCTACCGGGAGGCGGGATGCGAGCCGCGCGCGCCGGGCGCGGGCGATGTGATGCTGGCGGCGAGCGACGCGGCCATCGCGGCGCAGAACGCCGTGACGGCGGCGTGGAGCCTGGGCGTGGGATCGTGCTACATCGGGGACGTGATGGAGCGGTGCGAGGAGCACCGGGAGATGCTGAACCTGCCGCCGCATGTGTTCCCGGCGGCGATGCTGGTGCTGGGCTATCCCACGGAGCAGCAGGCGCGCAGGCCCAAGCCGGAGCGCTTCAACATGGCGGACATCGTGTGCGAAAACGTCTACCGCCGCAAGGACGGGGCGGCGCTGCGGCGGATGTTCGCCGGGCGGTGCGCCCTGCGCGGGTATGACGCGTGGATGGACGCGTTTTGCCGGCGGAAATACAACAGCGATTTTTCGCGGGAGATGACCCGCTCGGTGGAGGCGTATCTGCGGGACTACGGGCTGGTGCGCGCGGAGGACGGCGGGGAGGACGGAAGGCCGGGCGCACGGGCGGATAGCAGCGCGCCGGGGGCGCCGGGCGTGCCGGAGCGCGGGCCGGAGGCGTGAGCGAGGTTCAGGACCGCGCGGATGCGGGCGGACGGTGCGGCGAGGCGGAGGGGCGCGGGCGGATAGCAGCGCGCCGGGGGCGCCGGGCGCGCCGGATCGTGGGCCGGAGACGTGAGCGAGATTCAGGGCCGCGCGGATGCGGGCAGCAAAAAACCGGCCCCGTGATCGGGGGCCGGAAGCGGGGCGGGGCCGCCTTCCATGGGGGGCGGCCCCGCTTTTTGCGTGTGGGGGCAGGGGGGACAGGCGGGCGCGGGGGTGCGCGGCGCATGGACAGGAGATGCCCGCATCCCGAACGTGGGGCGCGACGGAGCGCGGCACCTGCCCGGCACGGGAGGCGGAGCGCTAGATCGCAAGCACCTGCCCGGCGCGCAGGCCCAGCGCCGCGCCGTCCTTCACGGCGTGCCCGCCGTTGACGAACACGTGGCAGATGCCCACGGGTCGGCCGGCGGGGTCGGGGCCGGGGGCGGCGGTGCGGGGGTCGAACACGGTCACGTCGGCGTGGAAGCCGGGGCGCAGGTAGCCGCGGCCCGTCAGGCCGAAGCGATCGGCGGCCGCGCCGGTCATCTGGCGCACCACGTGGGACAGCGTGCCCTTCTCCCGGCCCAGACGCAGAAATTCGGGGAAGCAGGAGAAGGCCGCGGGGTTTTGCATGCCCTCGTCCTCGATCCAGGCGTCGGTCATATAGAGGCACTTTTCGTCCGTCATGAGGCGGCTGAGGATCTCCGGGGTCAGGTACTTGTACATCAGCACCCGGCCCTGGCCCCGGGTGTCGTCCACGAGCTGAAGGTAGGTATCCAGCGCGCTGCGGCCCCACCGGCGCGCGATCTGCTTGACGTTGAGGCCCGCGATATCGCGGTGCTGATCGCCCGCCCAGGTGATCACGATGTCGTCAAAGTCAAAGCCGAGGAGCTTTTTCGTCACCCCGATCTCCACCGCCAGCCGCGCCCGCACCGCCGCCGAGCGCCGCCGGCTTTCGGGCAAAGTGAGGTACCACGGCGGCAGCACCACCGTGATGACCGACGCGCCGTACATCATGGCGTAGGAATCATAATGGAAGGAAAGCCCCTCCGCGTTGGCCCGGTCGATCAGGCGCAGGGCCTCGTCCACGGCGCGCCAGGTGCGCGCGCCCACGAAGATCAGGTGGGAGAATTGCAGCTTCACGCCCGTTTCGCGCGCGAGGGCGAGCATCTCGTCCAGCGCGCGCAGGTTATGCGCCCGGCCGCCCACCGGCGGCGAATACGACGTTGACGCCGCCGAGCACGCCCGCGCGTGCACCGTGAGCACCCGCCCGTAGCGCTGCGCCATCCGCGCCGCGCGCCGAAGCTCCTCGTAGGGGGCGTAGCGGTCCGGCTCGTACATCAGGCCCAGCGAAATGCCGCCCGCGCCCGCCTCCAGCGCGGAGGCCATCAGGTCGTCCAGCCGGTCCAGCTCCTCCGCCGTCAGGGGCCGCGGGTCATACCCCGCAAGGCTGATGCGCCCTGACATGTGCCCGTAGAGCGGCAGCAGGTTCACCGGCGGCCGCCCGCATGCCGCGGCGAACCCGGGCAGGTCGTGCACGTCCGGCGCGTCGGGCAGGAGGGAAAACAGGCCGCTGCCGATGAGCGCGCGGTGCGGCGTGTCCGCCTCCCAGCCGAAGGGCGAAAAGCCGCAGTTGCCCGCCACCTGCGTGGCGATGCCCTGCTCCAGAAACGGCGCGAAGTAGGGCAGGGGATCGGGGCGGCAGGCGAACCAGTCGTTGTGGGAATGGCTGTCGATGAAGCCGGGGGCCACAGCCAGACCCTCGCAGTCGAGCACGAGGTCCGCCTGCGCGCCTTCCGGCGCGTCCACGGCGGCGATGGTTTCACCGTCGATGAGCAGGCTGCCCCGGCGGGCGGGCGCGCCCGTGCCGTCGTAGAGCCAGCCGTTTTGGAGCAGTGTGCGCATGGGGGTATCCTCCTTTTGGCAGGGGGTCGGGGGGAAAACGGGGGGACGGGGCGCGGCCCCGTCAGGGCTGCTCCACGGGCAGGTGCATGAGCGCGTCGGCCTCGTCCCAGGGGACGAAGTAGCCCGCGCCGTGCGAGCAGAACACGCTGCCCGCGGGGTTGTCCGTGTCCGCGCCGGGATCGTAGGCGGCGGACGCGACGGCGGGCGCGGGGTCGCGGCAGGGGTCATAGCCGTCGGGCAGGAGGGAGATCTCCCCCTCGCCGTGGGTGAGCGCGCGCAGGGCCGCGGGGTAGTCCATCAGCGCCGCCACCGGGCCGCGGCCCGAAAGCCGTGCGCACGCGCCCTGCGTTTCGGGCGCGCCGCAGTCCGCGCCCATGGCGGCAAGGTCGGTCATCACGCGGCCCACATATTCCGCGGGCACGGTGAGGGAAAAGCGGTAGTACGGTTCCAGCAGCACACAGCCCGCCTTCATCAGCGCCTGCCGGATGGCGCGGTACACCGCCTGCCGGAAGTCGCCGCCCTCGGTGTGCTTGAGGTGCGCGCGGCCGGAGAGCAGCGTCACCCGCACGTCGCTGAGCGGCGCGCCCGTCAGCACGCCGCGGTGCTCGCGCTCCAGAACGTGCGTGCGGATGAGGCTCTGGTAGGGCGCGGGCAGGTCGTCCACATGGCAGCGGGAGTCGAAGGTGACGCCGCTGCCCCGCGGGCCGGGGGAAAGGAGCAGGTGCGCCTCGGCATAGTGCCGCAGCGGCTCGTAGTGGCCGCAGCCCACGGCGGGCGCGGCGATCGTCTCGCGGTAGAGCACGTGGGGCGGCAGAAGGCGCGCGTCAAGGCCGAAGCGGTCCTGCAGCAGCCGGGCGAGCACCTCGATCTGCACCGGGCCCATCACGCGCACGGTGGCGCAGGCGTGTTCCGCGTCCCATGCCACGCACAGGGCGGGGTCCTCGTCCTCCAGAAGGCGCAGGCATTCCATCAGCCGCGTGGGCGGCGTGCCCTCTGGCGGCTCCACGCGCACGGCCAGCACGGGCTGGGCCGGCGCGGGCGAGGGCGCGAGGCCGTCCGGGCGCAGGACATCGCCGCAGCGGGGAGCGGTCAGGCCCGTCGCGCCCACCACGTCGCCCGCGCGCGCCTCATTGGCGGGGGTGAAGGCCGCGCCGCGGTAGAGGCGCAGCTGGTGAATCTTCTCCATGCCGCCGGGGAGGTCAAAGGCGTCGCGCGGGCGCAGCGTGCCCGCAAGCACCTTGAGAAAGCACACGCGCTCGCCCGACGGGTCGCGGCGCACCTGATAGACGAGCGCCTCGGGCGCGCCGTCCGCGGGCGGCTCCGGCAGGGCGCCGCTCAGGCGCGCGACCGCGTCCAGCAGCTCGCTCACGCCCTGCCCGCGCAGCGCCGCGCCCGAAAGCACCGGGAACGCCCCGCGCTGGGCAAAGAGCGCCGCGAGCGTGTCCCACGCGTCGTCCGTGGAGGGGGTCCCTTCCAGACAGCGCTCGAGAAAGCCGTCGTCCAGGAGGGAAAGCGCGTCGATGTCCGGCGCGCCGTCCACAATGGGCACGATCTGCGGGGCGAGGCGCTCCCGCAGGCGCTGGAGCGCGTCCGGCAGGGAAAAGCCCGGCAGGTCCGATTTGTTGAGAAACAGGAGCGTGGGCAGGCCCCGCTCCGCCGCGAGGGCGAAGAGCGCCGCGGTGTGCGCGTCCACGCGGGCGGTCCCGTCCGCCACCAGCACGCACAGGTCCGCCGCCGTCAGCGCCCGCGTCGTCTCGGAGGCGAAATCGACGTGGCCCGGCGTGTCGATGAGGGTGAGGCGGCGGCCCTGCCACGCGAGCCACGCCTGCCCCGAAAACACCGTGATGCCCCGCTCGCGCTCGATGGGGTCCGCGTCCAGCGCGGTGTCGCCGTGATCGACGCGGCCCGCCCGTCGCAGCGCCCCGGAGGCAAGCAGCAGCTGCTCGCACAGGGTGGTCTTGCCCGCGTCCACGTGGGCCATCACCGCAAAGGTGCGCGCCGCGCTCATTTGAACACCTGGAAGATGCCGCACTTGAGGTACTGCGTCTCCGGCGAGGCGAGCAGAATGGGATGGTCGCGCCCCTGCGTGCGCCATTCGATCTGCCGAAGCTGCACACGCGCGTCCTTCTGCGCCTCCAGCAGCATCCCGCGGAAGAGGTCGGGGGTCACGTGCTGGCTGCACGAGCAGGTGACGAAGAAGCCCCCGTCTCGCGTGAGCTTCATGCCCCGCAGGTTGATTTCCTTGTAGCCGCGCAGCGCGCCCTCCACCGCCGAGCGCGTCTTGGTGAAGGCCGGCGGGTCGAGGATGACCACGTCGTACTGCTCCTTCGCGGTCTGGTGCGCGCGGAGGAAGTCGAAGGCGTTGGCGCACTCGAAGCGCACGCGGTCCTCCACGCCGTTGAGGCGCGCGTTTTCCAGCGCGCAGGCGCAGGCGTGCTCGCTGATGTCCACGCCCGTGACCTCCGCCGCGCCGTAGCGCGCCGCGTGCAGGGCAAAGCTGCCCGTGTGCGTGAAGCAGTCCAGCACCCGCATGCCCGACACAAACGGCGCGATGGCGGCGCGGTTTTCCTTCTGGTCGAGGAAAAAGCCCGTCTTTTGCCCCTCCTTGACATCCACCAGAAAGCGCACGCCGTTTTCCTGCATCTCCACGCGGTCCGGGACCTCGCCCCAGAGCAGGCCCGTCTGCTGGCTCAGCCCCTCCAGCTCGCGCACGGGCACGTCGTTTCGCTCGTAGATGCCGCGCGGCGAAAGCTCCTGCGCCAGCGCGTCCACGATATCCCCCTTGAACCGCTCCATGCCAAGGCAGAGAATCTGCAGTACGATCACGTCGCCGAACTTGTCCGCGATCACCGCGGGCAGGCCGTCGCTCTCGGCGAAGATCAGGCGGCAGCTGTTCAGGTCCGCAAAGCGGCGGCGGTAGTCCAGCGCGCGCCTGACCCGCCCGCGGATGAACGCACCGTCGATGGGCTCGTCCCGGCGGGAGAGGATGCGCAGGCTGATCTGCGAGCGCGGATTGTACACCGCCATGGCCAGAAACCGGCCCGCCGAGGTGAGCACCCGGACGGGCAGGCCGTCCGCCGCGCCGTCCTCGCGCTCGATATCGCTTCTGAATACCCAGGGATGCCCGCCGAGCACGCGCTGCTCGCGGCCCCTGCGCAGGTAAATATTCATGGAAAAAGCCTCCTCATGAAACGGATATGGGGGCGCCGCTTCCATTATAACACAGACCGGCGGCTTGAAAAGATGCAAAGTCGGGGGCGGGACGTTTCCGGCGCGCGGCATGTGCGTGTGGCGTTTTTTGCCGGACCGTGATACAATGGTGAGCCGAAAGGGGGACGGACGCATGCGCAATGTGATTCTGATCGGCATGCCCGGATGCGGCAAGAGCACGGTGGGCGTGCTGGCGGCCAAGGCCCTGACGATGGATTTTGTGGACACGGACCTGCTGCTTCAGCGAAAGGCCGGGCGGCCCCTGCAGCGGATGGTGGACGAGCTGGGCGCGGAGGGCTTTGCGCACGTGGAGGAGGCGTGCGTGTGCGGGCTGGAGGCGCGCGGCGCGGTGATCGCCACGGGCGGATCGGTGGCCATGGAGGACGCGGCCATGGAACACCTGAAGGAAGACGGCCTGGTGATTTTCCTCAGGCTCCCGCTGGAGACGCTTTCCCGCCGCCTCAAGAACATGAAAACGCGCGGCATCGCCATGGAGAAGGGGCAGACGCTGCGCGACCTCTACGAGCGCCGTCAGCCGGCCTATCTGAAATGGGCGGACGCGGTGGTGGACGCCGAGGGGCTGGGCGTGGAGGAAACCGTGGCGCGCGTGGTGGCCGCCGTGCGCGAGCGCGAGGGCCAGACGCAGGAGACGGAAGCGGAAAAGACAGGGAAAGAATAAGGGAAAGAATAATAGAAAGAAAGCGGGCCGCGCCGGGAGAGGAGGTTGCTTCTCCGGGGTGGCCCGCTTGGGGGATGTCTGAAAAATCCGGGGGATGCGGGAAGGAAGGTTCAGGCTTCGCACACAATCACCCTTTGGGGAGGGTTGGAGGCCCGCCGCGCGTCAGCGGTAGCGGACCTCGCCGGTGAGCAGGCGGATGCGCGCCGCCTCGGCGGGGTATTGCGCAATCAGCGCTTCCGGGTCGGAGGCGTGCTCGTAGTCGGAGTCCTCGTAGCCGGGGCTCATGGTGGTGCCCATGAGGCCGTAGCGTCCGCCGGGGCAGAGGCGGCTGCCCTGCCACGCGCCGGCGGGGACCACATGCTGCACCTCCTGCCCGGCGCAGGGGTCGCTCCCCAGCACCGTCACCCGGCTGGTGCCGTCGGGCAGCAGCTCCAAAAGCTCCACCGGGTCGCCGCTGTAGAAGTGGTACACCTCGTCGGTGCATAGCCGGTGCAGGTGGGAGTACCCCTGCCCGGTGAGCATGAAGTAGATGGCCGAGCCCATGTCCCGTCCGTCCACCTTGCCGGGGGAGCGGTAGCTGGAGCGGAACAGCCCCCCTTCCTGCGAAAGCGGGGTCAGGCCCAGAATATCAATGATCTTCTGAATGTCGTCCATGCCCTCTCCTCCTTACACGTCCGCCCAGACCCCGTTTTCCCGGGCGCTGCGCTCCACCGCCCGGCACAGATACGCAAGCCGCGCCCCGTCCTCAAAGGTGGGGAAATCCCCCTGCCGCGCCGGGAACGTCCAGTCCAGCGCGGCATAGTAGCGCGCGGCCAGCGTGATAAAGGTATCGGTGAAGCCGTTGAAGCCGAAGGGGTAGAGGGCGGTCTGCACCCCGCTGCCCTTGGAGGCTTCGTGCAGGGCGGTGCTGGCCTCGCTGTCCCACCACAGGCTGCGGTTTTTGCCGGTGATTTCCAGGCTCAGGCGGTTGGTGCGGCCGTGGGACACCTCGGAGAGGACCGCCGAACCGATGGCCCCGCCCGCCATGCGGAAGTGGAGGAGGGCGCTGTCCTCCGAGCGCACGGTGACGGGGACGCCCTCCGCTGCCGCGGGAGGCTCCATCATGCCATCCTTCAATAGCCGCTCCGGCTGAAAGCAGCCAAAGAGCGCCTGCACCGACGTGATCCTCTCGCCGGTGAGGTACTCCGCCAGATCCAGCCAGTGGGTGCCGATCTCGGTGACGGCCCGCATGGTCCCGCCCACGGCCTCGTCATACCGCCAGCCATCGGGGGCGGGGAGGGCGTGGAACTCCTGCAGATAGGCGCCGTGGACCAGAAACACCGGCCCGAAGGCCGGGTCCGCCACCCGCGCCTTCGCTTCCTGACAGGCCGGGTGAAAGCGCACGTTCAGGTTCACCGCGCACGCAAGCCCTTTCTCCCGCGCCAGATGGGCCAGCTCGCCGGCCTGATCCGGGTCCAGGCACAGGGGCTTTTCGCACAGCACATGCCGGCCGTGTTCCAGCAGGAATTTGACCATTTCATAGTGGAGCCCCGGCGGGGTGCAGACGTGGACCGAGCCGACGGACGCGTCCAGCAGCGCCGCCGGGTCCGTGGACCACTCGGGAATCCCCCACTGCTGCGCGAAGGCCCTTGCCCCCGCCTCGCTGTGGCTGACCACCGTGCGGATGGGGATGCCGACGGCCCGCAGGGCCATGGCGTGGGTCTGCGCGATGCCTCCGGCGCCCCAGATGGCTGCCTGATGCTGATTCATGGCGGTGTGCCCCCTTTTTCGCCTTCGACGTGTCGAAAAAGCTCGCCGAAGGCGAGCTTTTCCAACGAACGCGCGAGCGTCAAATCTCCATAATGATCGGCAAAATCATGGGGTTGCGCTTGATCTTGTCGAAGATGTAGCGGTGCAGTTCGTCCTTGATGCGGTTTTTCATGTTCTGCCACTCGCTGCCGTCCACCTGGCCGTAGCTGAGGACGATGTTGCGCGCCAGCTCGCGGCTGCATTCGATGATGTCCTCGTTCTCGCGCACGTAGACGAAGCCGCGGCTGATGATATCCGGGCCGGACACCAGCGCGCCGCTGTCGCGGTCGATGGCCATGACGACGATAATCAGGCCGTCCTGGCTGAGGTGCTTGCGGTCGCGCAGGACCACGTTGCCCACGTCGCCGATGCCAAGGCCGTCCACCAGCACGCCGCCCGTGGGCACCTCGCCCACGATGGCCAGGCTGTCCTGGCTCATCTCGATGACCTGGCCGATCTCCGGGATGACGATGTTTTCCGACCGGGTGCCCAGCGCCTCGGCCAGCTCCGCGTGCTGCCACAGCTTCGAATACTCGCCGTGGATGGGCAGGAAATACTTCGGCTTGACCAGCGCGTGCAGGAGCTTGATCTCCTCCTGGCAGGCGTGGCCGGAGACGTGCACCTCGCCCAGCTGGCCGTAGATGACGTTGGCCCCGCAGCGGTAGAGCTGATTGATGACCCGCGCCACGGGCTTTTCATTGCCGGGGATGGGGTGGGCCGAGAGAATGACCATATCCGTGGGGCGGATCTGGAGCTTGCGGTGCTCGCCGTAGGCCATGCGCGTCAGGCCCGCCATGGCCTCGCCCTGGCTGCCGGTGGTGACGACGAGAATCTCCTCGTCGGCATAGTTTTCCAGATCATCGACGTCGATGAGGTTTTCCTCGGGGATGGACAGTTCCCCGATGGACATGGCCACGCGCGTGACGTTGACCATGCTGCGCCCCACAAAGCACACCCGGCGGCCGAACATCGCCGCCGAATCCACCACCATCTGCACGCGGTGGATGTTGGAGGCAAACATCGCCACGATCACCCGGCCCTTGGCCTGCTGGAACATGTCGATGAACGTCTGGCCGATCTTGGTTTCGCTCATGGTGTAGCCCTTGCGCTCGATATTGGTCGATTCGCACAGGAACGCAAGCACGCCCTTCGAGCCCAGCTCCGCAAAGCCGGCCAGGTCCGTCACCTGCCCGTCGATGGGCGTATAGTCCACCTTGAAGTCGCCGCTGAACACCACCGTGCCCGCCGGGCAGGTGATCGCCAGCGCCACCGCCCCCGCGATGGAGTGGTTGACGTGAAGGAAGCGCACCTGAAAACAGCCCAGGCGGATCACGTCGCCCGGACGCACCACGTTGAGCGGTACGCCCGCGATGCGGTGCTCCTTGAGCTTGAGGTCCACCAGCGCAAGCGTCAGCTTGGTGCCGTAGAGGGCCATGGGCACCTGCCGCAGCACATAGGGCGTGGCCCCGATGTGGTCCTCGTGCCCGTGGGTGAGCAGCATGCCCCGGATGCGCTCGCGGTTTTTGATGAGGTAGGTCACATCCGGGATGACCAGGTCTACGCCCAGCATGTCTTCCTTGGGGAAGATGGAGCCGCAGTCCACCACCAGCATGTCTTCTCCGTATTCGACAACGGTGATGTTTTTGCCGAATTCATCCACACCGCCCAGCGGGATGATGCGGATTTTGTGTTCGCTCTCTGCCATTGGAGCCTCCTTTTGCGCGGCGCGCCGCGCCTGTGATGGGGTCCCTATCTGGAGGCGGACGCGCCATCCGGCCGCCGACCGCCCGATCATTTCCGGGGCAAGGGCTCCGCACGCACGCAAAAAACACGCTTCGGACCGCGCCATTGCAGCCCGCGCCGGAACCGGTGTATGAAGGGGGCGCGAGGTCCCCGCCAAAGCCCACGAACCCTTATATCGTTGTTAGTATATCACAGAAAAGGCATTTTGAACAGCAAAAATGCAAAGGATTTCTTCACAGAGTTTGTGAAGCCTTTTTCGGGCGGGTTTACCGAAAAAACGGCGCAAAACGCGGTTTCTGGCCATCTTTCGACCAGAAACGCCCGTCCGCGCCGCGCCGGGACAAAAAAAGGGGGCGGCGGGGATGATTTGCCGCCGCCGCGAGGGGCGTTTAGGGGATTATTTGCCGCCGCCGCAGCCGATGTCGTCGATGTCGGGCTTGTCGGGGTAGACGGCGCAGACGCGGGGGGTCCATTCGGGGCGCTGGCGCAGGCGAAGCTCGAAAAGGCGCAGCGCGACGGCCGACAGGCTAAGCCCGATGGCGCTGCCCAGAAGCGCCCACAGCTCCATCCCGCCCGACAGGCTGTAGCCCAGGAACAGGCCCAGTAGGAAACAGGCCAGCGGCAGCGCGTAGGCGAGGGCCGTGGCCCCCAGGAACCGCCCGTCGGGCAGCTCCACCTTGACCCAGTCGCCCACGGCGCAGTCGGCCTTCAGGCGGATGGAGCGGCTCTTGCCGCCGCCGCCGCACGCGCCGCACTTGGCGCACGCGTCGGGCCGCATGTAAACGATGGTGGCTTCTCCGGTCGTTTTGTCGTATGCCTGTACCTGGCCGAATTTGATCATCTCTGGCACGCCTCCTGACGGCCGCGGGGCCGCATGAAAAAGTAAAAAACGGAACGAATTTTGCCCATGCGTATTGACACATGGGCTAAAAGGCGCTATAATTTAAACTTGCATCAGTATCGTTACTGTGCGAAGCCGCGCCCGTCCGTTGTTGAGTATTGTACATGCCCCGGCGCAAAAATGCAACAGGAAATTTTTTGACCGGGAACAGGGGAAAGGGACGCGGCTTTCGCAGCGGATACACATGCGAGGAACATAAGGGGTGATGGCATTTATGGTGCATGAGGTTCAAATGGGGAAGCTGAGGAAGCGGCAGAGCTTCTCGCACATCGACGAGATCCTGGACATGCCCGATCTCATTGAAGTGCAGAAAAACTCCTACCGCCGCTTTCTGGAAGTGGACATGCGCGAGGTGCTCGACGACGTCAGTCCCATCGTGGACTACACCGAGAACCTCTCGCTGGAGTTTGTGGACTATTCGCTGGACGAGCCCAAAAACAGCGTGGAGCGCTGCAAGGAGCGCGACATGACCTATGCCGCCCCGCTGAAGGTGTTCGTCCGCCTCAAAAACCGCGAGACCGGCGAAATCAAGGAATCCGACGTATTCATGGGCGACTTCCCCCTCATGACCGAGCATGGCACCTTTATCATCAACGGCGCGGAGCGCGTCATCGTGAGCCAGCTGGTGCGCTCCCCCGGCGTATACTACGAAGATCAGATCGACAAGGCCGGCAAGCATCTCTTTTCCACCACGGTCATCCCCAACCGCGGCGCGTGGCTGGAGTACGAGACGGACTCCAACGACGTTTTGTGGGTGCGCATCGACCGGGCGCGCAAGCTGCCCATCACGCTGATCCTGCGCGCGCTGGGCTACGGCACCGATCAGGAGATCGTCGATCTGCTCGGCGAGGACGAGCGCCTCATGGCCACCCTCCAGCGCGGCGACAACGCCCACAGCCGCGACGAGGGCCTCATCGAGATCTACAAGCGGCAGAAGCCCGGCGAGCCGCCCACCCGCGAGAGCGCCCAGAGCCTGTTCAACTCGCTCTTCTTTGACGCCAAGCGCTATGACCTCATGCGCGTGGGCCGCTACAAGTTCAACAAAAAGCTGTCCCTGGCCACCCGCATTCAGGGCCAGGTGGCGGACGCCGACATCGTCGCCTCCCGCACCGGCGAGGTGCTCACCCGCGCCGGCGAGACCATCAGCCGCGAAAAGGCCCGCGAGATCCAGAACGCCGGCGTCAACACCGTTGACGTGCGCCTGGAGGGCGGCCGCGTGCACCGCGTGGTGGGCAACCACTTCGTGGACGCCGCCCAGTACCTGCCCTTCGATCCCAAAGAGGCCGGCGTGCAGGAGAACGTGCTCTACCCCGTGCTCATGGAGATCCTCGACGCCTGCGGGGAGGACGAAAAGCTGCTGCGCGAAACCGTGCACGCCCGCGCGCACGATCTGGTGCCCAAGCACATCATCACCGAGGACATCGTGGCCTCCATCAGCTATCTGCTGGGCCTGCCCTGGGGCCTCGGATTTACCGACGACATCGACCATCTGGGCAACCGCCGCCTGCGCTCGGTGGGCGAGCTTCTGCAAAACCAGATCCGCATCGGCCTGAGCCGTCTGGAGCGCGTGGTGCGCGAGCGCATGGCCATTCAGGACGCCGACGAGGTGCGCCCGGGCGAGCTTATCAACATCCGCCCGGTGAGCGCGGCCATCAAGGAGTTCTTCGGGTCCTCGCAGCTCTCCCAGTTCATGGACCAGCCCAACCCCCTGGCGGAGCTGACCCACAAGCGCCGCCTGAGCGCCCTGGGCCCCGGCGGCCTCAACCGCGACCGCGCCTCCTTCGAGGTGCGCGACGTGCACTACAGCCACTACGCCCGCATCTGCCCCATCGAGACGCCTGAAGGCCCCAACATCGGCCTGATCGGCTCGCTGGCCACCTATGCGCGCATCAACGAATACGGCTTCATCGAAGCCCCCTACCGCACCGTCGATCCCCAGACCCACTGCGTGACCGACAAGATCGTCTACATGACCGCCGACGAGGAGGACTTCTACAAGGTCGCCGAGGCCAACGAGCCCCTCAATGAGGACGGCTCCTTCGTCAACGAGTACGTCACCGTGCGCGACAAGGCCGAGATCATCCGCGTGCCGCGCGAGAACGTCGATCTCATCGACGTCAGCCCCCGGCAGATCGTCTCCGTGGCCACGGCCATGATTCCCTTCCTGGAAAACGACGACGCCACCCGCGCCCTGATGGGCTCCAACATGCAGCGCCAGGCCGTGCCGCTGCTCGTGCCCGAAGCCCCCATCGTGGGCACCGGCATGGAGTACAAGGCCGCGCACGACTCCGGCGTGGTGGTGCTCTCCAAGCAGGACGGCGTGGTGGAGAAGGTGGCCGGCGACCGCATCGTGGTCAAGGACACCCTCGGCGAGCGCCACACCTACAAGCTCAGCAAGTTCGCCCGCTCCAACCAGGGCACCTGCATCAACCAGCGCCCCCGCGTCAAGGCCGGGCAGGTCATCGAAAAGGGCGACCTGCTGGCGGACGGTCCCTCCACCGAGATGGGCGAGATCGGCCTGGGCCGCAACGTCCTCATCGGCTTCATGACCTGGGAGGGCTACAACTACGAGGACGCCGTGCTCATCAGCGAAAAGCTGGTCAAGGAGGACGTGTACACCTCCATCCACATCGAGGAGTTTGAGTCCGAGGCCCGCGAAACCAAGCTGGGACCGGAGGAGATCACCCGCGACATCCCCAACATCGGCGATGACGCGGTCAAGGACCTCGACGAGGACGGCATCATCCGCATCGGCGCCGAGGTGCGCGCCGGCGACATTCTGGTGGGCAAGGTGACGCCCAAGGGCGAAACCGACCTCACCGCCGAGGAGCGCCTGCTGCGCGCCATCTTCGGCGAAAAGGCCCGCGAGGTGCGCGACACCTCCCTGCGCGTGCCCCACGGCGAGGGCGGCATCGTGGTGGACGTGAAGATCTTCACCCGCGAGAACAAGGACGAACTCTCCCCCGGCGTCAACGAGATGGTGCGCGTCTACATCGCCCAGAAGCGCAAGATCAGCGTCGGCGACAAGATGGCCGGCCGCCACGGCAACAAGGGCGTGGTCAGCCGCATCCTGCGCGAGGAGGATATGCCCTTCATGCCCGACGGCACCCCCTTGCAGATCGTTTTGAACCCGCTGGGCGTGCCTTCCCGCATGAACCTGGGCCAGGTGCTGGAAGTGCACCTGGGCATGGCCGCCAAGGCCCTGGGCTGGCACGTGGCCACCCCCGTCTTTGACGGCGCGACCGAGGAGGACATCGAGGAGCTGCTCGTCAAGGCCGGAAAGCGCCCCGACGGCAAGACCATCCTCTACGACGGCCGCACCGGCGAACCCTTTGAAAACCCCGTCACGGTCGGCTACATGTACTTCCTCAAGCTCCACCACCTGGTGGACGACAAGATGCACGCCCGCTCCGTCGGCCCCTACTCGCTGGTGACGCAGCAGCCCCTGGGCGGCAAGGCCCAGTTCGGCGGCCAGCGCTTCGGCGAGATGGAGGTCTGGGCGCTGGAGGCCTACGGCGCCGCCAACACGCTTCAGGAGATTTTGACCGTGAAATCCGACGACATCGTGGGCCGCGTCAAGACCTACGAGGCCATCGTCAAGGGCACCAACATCCCCGCTCCCGGCGTGCCGGAGAGCTTCAAGGTGCTCATCAAGGAGCTCAAGTCCCTCGCGCTGGACATCAAGGTGCTGGACCGCGACAAGAACGAAATCATCATCCGCGAGCTGGACGACGACGATCTGGATATGGACAGCACGCCTTCCGCGCGCCTGGACGAGGAGGGCGGAGAGAGCGATCAGCCCGCCGCCGCGCAGGAGGACGGGAAGCCCGAAGCCGCCGAGGAGGATGTGGAGGTCGATTTCAGCATGGACGACGAGCTGGATGACTTCGACATGGATCTGGGCGACGACGATCTGGCCGCCATCGACCTGGATGATGAAGACGATAAGCCCAAGGACGGCGAGTGATCCGTTCCCGCCTGACAGACCGAAAGGGAGTGCCGCGTTTTGTTTGACCTGACAAACCTTGATTCCATCCAGATCGGCATGGCGTCCACCGAGCAGATTCTGGAGTGGAGCTACGGCGAGGTAACCAAGCCCGAAACCATCAACTACCGCACCCTCAAGCCCGAGCGCGACGGCCTTTACTGCGAGCGCATCTTCGGGCCCACCAAGGACTGGGAGTGCAACTGCGGCAAGTACAAGCGCATCAAGTTCAAGGACAAGAACAAGATCTGCGACAAGTGCGGCGTGCAGGTGACCCGCTCCAAGGTGCGCCGCGAGCGCATGGGCCACATCAGGCTGGCCGCGCCGGTGAGCCATATCTGGTATTTCAAGGGCATCCCCAGCCGCATGGGCATGCTGCTTGACATCAGCCCCCGCACGCTGGAAAAGGTGCTCTACTTTGCCAACTTCATCGTGCTCGACCCCGGCGACCCCAACGAGACGGGCCTGAAAAAGCACGAGCTGATCACCGACGCCAAGTACCGCGAGATCGAGGCGCGCTGCGGCGCGGGGAGCTTCCGCGCGGGCATGGGCGCCGAGGCGGTCAAGGAGATGCTGATGGAGCTGGATCTGGACGCCATCAGCGAGAAGCTGAAAAAGGAGATCGCCGAGCTGGCCGAGAAGGAGCGCGACCGCGACACCGAGGGCCAGAAGCGCGCCCGCGCGGTCAAGCGGCTGGAGGTGGTGGAGGCCTTCCGCCTGAGCCACAACAAGCCGGAGTGGATGATCCTGGACGTGATCCCGGTCATGCCGCCGGACCTGCGCCCCATGGTGCAGCTGGACGGCGGACGGTTCGCCACCAGCGACCTAAACGACCTCTACCGCCGCGTCATCAACCGCAACAACCGCCTGAAGCGGCTGCTTGAGCTGGGCGCGCCGGACATCATCGTGCGCAACGAAAAGCGCATGCTGCAGGAGGCCGTGGACGCGCTGATCGACAACGGCCGCCGCGGCCGCCCCGTGACCGGCCCCGGCAACCGGGCGCTGAAATCCCTGTCCGACTTCCTGCGCGGCAAGCAGGGCCGCTTCCGGCAAAACCTCCTGGGCAAGCGCGTGGACTACTCCGGCCGCTCGGTTATCGTCGTCGGCCCGGAGCTCAAGCTCTATCAGTGCGGCCTGCCCAAGGAGATGGCCCTCGAACTGTTCAAGCCCTTCGTGATCGAGCGCCTCGTGACGCTCAAGAAGGCGCACCACGGCAAGAACGCCAAGCGCATGGTCGAAAAGGGCCGTCCCGAGGTATGGGACATTCTGGAAGAGGTCATCAAGGAGCACCCGGTGCTGCTCAACCGCGCGCCCACGCTGCACCGCCTGGGCATTCAGGCCTTTGAGCCGATGCTGGTGGAGGGCAAGGCGCTCAAGCTCCACCCGCTGGTGTGTACCGCCTACAACGCCGACTTCGACGGCGACCAGATGGCCATTCACGTGCCCCTTTCGATGGAGGCGCAGGCCGAGGCCCGCTTCCTCATGCTGGCGCACAACAACATTTTGAAGCCCCAGGACGGCAAGCCCGTCATGTCGCCTTCGCAGGACATGGTCATCGGCTGCTACTACCTGACCATCGACCGCCCGGACGGCAAGGGCGCGGGCCGCGTGTTCTCCAGCCCCGACGAGGCCATGATGGCCTACCAGCTGGGACAGCTGAGCCTGCAGGCGCCCATCAAGGTGCGGCTGGAGCGCGAATTTAACGGCGTGAAGGGCCGCAAGATCATCGACTGCACGCTGGGCCTGCTGCTGTTTAACGAGGTGATCCCGCAGGACATCGGCCGCAAGCCCCGCACGTGCCTGGACGAGATGTTCCCGCTTGAGATCGACAGCCTGGTGGGCAAGAAGGAGCTGGGCAAGATCGTAGACGAGGTCTACCTCAAGCACGGCATCCACGAGACGGCCCAGGTGCTGGACAACATCAAGAACCTCGGCTTCAAGTACTCCACCCGCGGCGCGGTCACGGTGTCGGTCAGCGACATCATCGTGCCGCCCGAAAAGGGCCAGATCCTCAAGGAGGCCGACGATCAGGTGGCCGAGATCAACGGCCTGTACCGCATGGGTATGCTCTCCGAGGACGAGCGCTACTCGAAGGTCGTCGATATCTGGAACGCCACCACCGCCAACCTGCGCAGCCGGATTCTGCCGGGTCTGGACAAGTTCAACCCCATCCGCATGATGACCGATTCCGGCGCCCGCGGCAGCGCGGCGCAGGTCAGCCAGCTGGCCGGCATGCGCGGCCTGATGGCCTCCCCCAGCGGCAAGACGCTTGAATTGCCCATCCGCGCGAACTTCCGCGAGGGCCTCAAGGTGCTGGAGTTCTTCCTAAGCTCCCACGGCAGCCGCAAGTCCCTGGCCGACACCGCCCTTCGTACCGCCGACTCGGGCTACCTGACCCGCCGTCTGGTGGACGTGTCGCAGGAGGTGATCGTGCGCGAGTCCGACTGCTTCGCCGCCCGCGGCGAAAAGGTGCGCGGCATCACCGTGCAGGAGATCACCATCGGCAACCAGGTGATCGAGAGCCTGGAGGACCGCCTGCTCGGCCGCGTGGCCGCCGAGGACATCGTCGATCCCACCACGGGCGAGATCATCGTCGCCCTGAACGAAACCATCACCAACGATCAGGCCAAGGCCATCGCCCGCGCGGGCATCAAGAAGGCCCAGGTGCGCAGCGTCCTCACCTGCCGCAACGAAACCGGCGTGTGCGCCCGCTGCTACGGCGCCAACCTCGCCACCGGTGGCGCCGTCGATGTGGGCGAGGCCGTCGGCATCATCGCCGCGCAGGCCATCGGCGAGCCCGGCACGCAGCTGACCATGCGTACCTTCCATACCGGCGGCATCGCCAGCGGCGAGGACATCACGCAGGGTCTTCCCCGCGTGGAGGAGCTCTTCGAGGCCCGCAAGCCCAAGCGCGACGCCATCCTCACCGAGATCAGCGGCCGCGTGAGCCTGGGCGAAAACAAGAAGAAGCGCGAGGTCACCGTCACCAGCGAGGACGATCCCTCCGAGACCAAGGTCTACCAGATCAATTACGGCAGCCGCCTCAAGGTGCAGGACGGCCAGCACGTCGAGGCCGGCGCGGAGCTGATCGAAGGCTCCATCAACCCCCACGACCTGCTGCGCATCCTGGGCGTGAAGGCCGTGCAGGATTACCTGCTGCGCGAGGTTTTGAGCGTGTACCGTCAGCAGGGCGTGAATATCTCCGACAAGCACATCGAGATCATCGTCAAGCAGATGCTGCGCAAGGTGCGCATCGAGGACAGCGGCGATACGCTGCTGCTGCCCGGCTCCCTCGTGGACATCTACCGCTTTGAGGAGGCCAACCGCCAGACCATCGAAAACGGCGGCCGCCCCGCCATCGCCAAGCGCGTGCTGCTGGGCATCACCAAGGCCAGCCTCGCCACCGAGAGCTTCCTCTCCGCCGCCTCCTTCCAGGAGACCACCCGCGTGCTCACCGACGCCGCCATCAAGGGCAAGGTGGACCCGCTGCTGGGCCTGAAGGAGAACGTCATCATCGGCAAGCTGATTCCTGCCGGTACCGGCATGAGGCGGTACAAGGATATCGAGCTGGTGGAGAATTTCTAAGAGCGTCGGAAAAGCTCGGCTTGTGCCGATCTTTTCCGACGGGGTTTGCGCCGTCCGCCTACTCAGCCGGCGGCTTCGCCGGGCGGCGGCCGGCGTAAGGTAGCCTTGCTTGCGCAAGGCTGCCGAATCCACCGCGCATGTCGCTGGATTCGGATTTCATTCAGAGGGGCCTGCGGGCCCCTCCGAACCTCCCGAAATGGTTTTCAACGGATTTTCCCCCGCATCCCCACGGACGCGGGGGTTTTTCTTGTGCAAAAACGGGGTTTCGTGCTATAATAAAGTGTTGCGTTGCATGCCTTTTTGCATGCGCGCGCCAATCCGCCAAGGGGTGAAATGCATTGACCAACCATTACGACGCGCGAAACATTCAGGTGCTGGAAGGGCTGGACGCGGTGCGCATGCGGCCCGGCATGTACATCGGCTCCACGGGGTCGCGCGGGCTGCACCACATGCTGTGGGAGATTGTGGACAATTCCATCGACGAGGCCATGGCCGGCTTTGCCACGCGCGTGGACGTGACGCTGGGCCGCGACGGGTCGGTGACCGTGCAGGACAACGGGCGGGGCATGCCCGTCGATATCCACCCGACCATGGGGGTATCCGGCGTGGAGGTGATCTACACCAAGCTGCACGCGGGCGGCAAGTTTAACAGCGAGAACTACGCCTATTCCGGCGGCCTGCACGGCGTGGGCGCGAGCGTGGTAAACGCCCTGAGCCGGTGGGTGGAGGTGGACGTGTGCCGCGACTTTCAGCACTGGCACATCCGCTTTGAAAGCGCGTGGGACGAGAAGGAGAAGAAGATCGTGGCCGGGCGCGCGACCGGGCCGCTCACGCTGGTGGGCAACACCAAGGAGCGCGGCTCGCGGGTGCGGTTTCTGCCGGACGACCGCGTGTTTGAGACGGTCACGTTCAACGCCGAGACCGTCGCGCGCCGCCTGCGCGAGCTGGCGTACCTGAACCGGGGGCTGACGATCACGTTTCTTGACGAGCGCGGGCCGGCGGACGACGAAAACGGGGAGGCGAAGGCCCCGGAGCGCGAGGTGTACCGCTTTGACGGCGGGCTGGTCGATTACGTGCGCTACCTGAACGCGGACAAGACCCCGCTGCACGAGGAGCCGATCTATCTGGCCGGGCAGCGGGAGGACGTGATCTTCCGGGTGGCGATTCAGTACACCGACAGCTACACCGAAAACGTGTTTTCCTATGTGAACAACATCCCCACGGGCGAGGGCGGCACGCACGAGACGGGCTTCAAGGCCGCCTACACCAAGGTGATGAACGACTTCGCGCGCAGGCTGGGCGCGCTCAGGGACAAGGACGCGAACCTCAGCGGCGACGACTTCCGCGAGGGCATGACCGCCGTGATGCTGGCGATGGTGAAAAACCCGCAGTTCGAGGGGCAGACCAAGGGGAAGCTGGGCAATACCGAGGTGCGCCCGCTGGTGGAAGCGATCCTCACGCAGCAGCTGACGGCGTATTTCGAGGACCTGAAGCATCAGGAGCTGGCCCAGCAGATCATCGAAAAGGCGGTGCGGGCGGCGAAGGTGCGCGAGGCCGCGCGCAAGGCCCGCGACGTGGCGCGCACCAAGAGCGCGCTGGAGGCCGCGCCGCTGGTGGGAAAGCTGTCCAGCTGCACGGGGCGAAAGCCGGAGCAGAACGAACTGTTCATCGTGGAGGGCGACAGCGCGGGCGGCAGCGCCAAGCAGGGGCGCGACCGGCGGTTTCAGGCGATTCTGCCGCTGCGCGGAAAGCCGCTCAACGCCGAGAAAAAGCGTCTGGATCAGGTGCTTGGCAACGAGGAGTTCCGCTCCATCATCACGGCGCTGGGAACGAACATCGACGAGAATTTCTCGCTGGCGGGGCTCAAGTACAACAAGGTCATCATCCTCTCGGACGCCGATCAGGACGGGGCGCACATCCGCGCCATTCTGCTGACCTTCTTCTACCGCTACATGAAGGAGCTCATCACCGAGGGGCATGTGTACATCGGCATGCCGCCGCTCTACAAGGTGCAGCGGGGCAACAAGGTGCAATACGCCTACGACGACGCGGAGCTTCGAAAGCTCACGCGCGGGCAGACCAAGGGCTACACCCTCCAGCGCTACAAGGGCCTGGGCGAGATGAACCCGGAGCAGCTGTGGCAGACCACCATGGACCCCGAACAGCGAAAGCTGATGCGGGTGAGCATCGAGGACGCGGCGCAGGCCGAGCGGCTGGTCACCATCCTCATGGGGGACAAGGTGGAGCCGCGCCGGCAGTACATCAGCCAGCACGCCAACTTTAACCGCGAGGACAGCTTCGAGGCCATCAGCGACCATGCCGCGGAAGGGAGGGAAAGCCGTTGAGCCGCAGGCAGGACGACCGTCCGCCCATCGGGGTGGACCACAACATCATCGTTTCGCCCATGGAGGAGGTCATGCACAACAGCATGATCCCCTACGCCGAGCACGTCATCATGGAGCGCGCCGTCCCCCGCGTGGAGGACGGGCTCAAGCCCGTGCAACGGCGCATCCTCTTTACCATGAACGAGCTGGCCATCGGCCCCGACACGCCCCACCGCAAGTGCGCGCGCATCGTGGGCGACTGTCTGGGTAAATATCACCCGCACGGCGACAGCTCGGTCTACGAGGCGCTGGTGCGCATGGCGCAGGATTTCAGCATGCGCGCGCCGCTGGTGGACGGCCACGGCAACTTCGGCAGCGTGGACGGCGACGGCGCCGCCGCCATGCGCTACACCGAGGCGCGCATGACCCCGCTGGCGGTGGAGATGCTGCGCGACATCGACAAGGACACCGTGCCCTTCCGGCTCAACTTCGACGACACGCTCAAGGAGCCGGACATGCTGCCCGCGAGCTTCCCGAACCTGTTGGTCAACGGGGCGAGCGGCATCGCCGTGGGCCTTGCGACCAACATCCCGCCGCACAACCTGCGCGAGATCATCGAGGCCACGGCGGCGCAGATCGACAACCCGGACATTTCGCTGGACGAGTTGATGAAGCTGGTGCCGGGGCCGGACTTTCCCACCGGGGGCATGCTCATCGACACGCCGGAGCTGCGCGCCGCCTACGAGACGGGGCGCGGAAAGCTCACTTTGCGCGCCCGCACGCACATCGAGGACGGGCCCGCCGGGCGAAAGCTGATCGTCATCACCGAGATTCCCTATCAGGTGAACAAGGCGGCGATGCTGGAGAAGATCCTCAAGCTCAGCGAGGAGAAAAAGGCCGCGCTGGGCTGCATCTACGACATCCGCGACGAGAGCGACCGCACCGGCATGCGCGCGGTGATCGAGCTGAAAAAGGACACCGACGCGGAAAAGGTGCTGTCCTACCTGCTCAAATACAGCGATTTGCAGATCACCTTCGGCGTGAACCTCGTGGCCATCGCCGACGGCAAGCCGCGCCAGCTCTCGCTCCGGCGCGCCATCGGCTACTACATCCGCCACCGCAAAAACGTCGTGACCGCGCGCACCCGCTACGAGCTGGACCGCGCGCTCGCCCGCGCCCACATCCTCGAAGGCCTGATGGTGGCGGTGGACAACCTCGACGAGGTGATCGCCCTCATCCGAAAGAGCGAGAACCCCAAGACCGCCAAGGCCGCGCTGATGGAGCGGTTCGCGCTGTCGGACGGGCAGGCGCAGGCGATTCTGGACATGCGATTGCAGCGGCTGACCAACCTCGAAATTCTGGCGCTGCGCAAGGAGTACGCCGACCTCAAGAAGCGCATCGCGGAGCTGGAGGCCATCCTCGCCAGCGAAAAGAAGCTGATGAACGTGATCAAGAAGGAGCTGCGCGCCGTGGCCGAGCGCTACGGCGACGAGCGCCGCACCGAGATCGTGCGCGCGGGCGAGGTGGTGGAGGCCGCCGCGAAGGAGGAGATCATCGCCGAGGACGCGCTGGTGACGTATTCGCGCGCGGGGCTGCTTCGGCGCGTGTATCCGCCGCGGGCGCGGCGGCAGGCGGCGGAGGAGGGCGCGGAGGATGCGCCGCTCTACCGCTTCGACACGCAGACCGATCACACGCTCTACTTCTTCACCGACCGGGGCAACTGCTACCCGCTGAGCGTGGCGGCCCTGCCGGAGATGAAGCCAAAGGATCGCGGCGCGCTGCTGAGCGGCGTTCTGGCGGGCCTTGAGGAGAACGAAACCCCGGTGAACATCCTGTGCATGAAGCCCTCGGAGCTGGCCTCCGCGCCGGACCTGCTGTTCGTGACGCGAAAGGGGCAGGTCAAGCGCACGGCGGCGGCGGAGTACGACGTGCGGCGCGCGAAGTTTGCGGCGCTGACGCTGCGCGAGGGCGACGCGGTGATGGGCGTTGTGCCGCTGGACGCGGCGGCGGACGTGCTGCTGGTGAGCCGCAGCGGCATGAGCGTGCGCTTCCACGCCGACGGCGTGCCCGCGCAGGGCCGCACGGCCGGCGGCGTGAAGGGCATGACCCTCGAACCCGGCGACGCGGCGCTCTGGTGCGGCCAGCCGCAGGCCGCGGATCAGGTATTTTTGATGACGGAACGCGGATTTGCCAAGCGCGTGCTGTACATGGACTTTGAGCCGCAGGCGCGCGGGGGCAAGGGCGTGAAGGCCTTCTATTTCAACAAGAGCGGCTCCAACGGGACCTGTGTGGCGGGCGCGGCGCTCCTTGCCGGCGACGGCGCGGGCGCACAGGTGCGCGTGGAGCAGCGCATGAGCCCGCCGACGGTGCTCGCGGCGCAGGAAGCGCCCTTGCAGGGTAAGCAGGATAAGGGCCTGCCGCTGGTGATGGCGCTGATGGACGACGTGGTGACGGCGGTGGAGCCTGCGGCGGAGAGTACGGGGGAGACCGGGGAGTGACGGAGGAAGAATGAGAAAGTGCGGGGTGCAGGGGGATCATCGGTTGCTCAATGTCGCGGCGGGCGCTGGCCGCGCCCGCCGCTCGTTTCGCTGCCCCGCTGCGGGTCGCTTTGCCACCTCCGGTGGCAAGTGCCCACAGGGCACACGCTTCCCTTCGCGTCTGCCGGGGTTTGGGGCAGCGCCCCAAGCCCTGTGCCGCAGCACAAGAGCAGTGAGCGTTGCGAGCGCCTGTAGGCGCGAAGGGAAGCGTCAGCCCTGTGGGCTGTTGGGCCGAAGGCCCAAAGCGACCCGAAGCGCACCGGAGGGAAGCGTCAGCCCTGTGGGCTGTTGCGCGCAGCGCAAAGCGACCCGCAGGCGTGAGCAAATACAAGGGCTGCGCGCGGCCAGCGCGCAGAACGCCGATATTTGCGAAAGGCAGGGAAGCGCGAATGATTGAGCAACCGGGACGCAAGAAACGCGGCGATGCCGGCGGAGAGCGGACCGGAGGCCGGGGCGGCGCGTGAGGCGTGAGGCGTTGAGGCCGAGGCGGCGTGCACGCGGCCGGGGCAGCGCGTGAGGTTGTTGAGGCCGGGGCGCGGGCCGGACGCGCGGCCCGGAGAAAGGACGGAATGCGATGATACGCAGGGCGCGGACGGAGGACGTGGACGCAACGGCGCGCATCTATGAGGCGCTGATGGACCGGGAGGAAGCCGGACAGGGCGCTACGAACTGGAAGCGCGGCGTATACCCCACGCGGGAGACGGCGCGGCGCGCGCAGGAGGCGGGCTGGCTGTATGTGAAGGAGGACGGCGCGGACGGCATCTGCGCGAGCATGATCCTCAATCACGAGCAGCCGCCCTGCTACCGGGACGCGGACTGGCAGGTGGCCGCCGCGCCGGAAAACGTGCTGGTGCTGCACACGCTGTGCGTGGACCCGGCGTGCGCCGGGCGGGGCATCGGCCGGGAGATGGTGCGGTTTGCGCTTTCGCACGCGCGGGAGACGGGCATGCGCGCCGTGCGGCTGGACACCTTCGAGGGCAACGCCCCGGCGCGGGCGCTGTACGCGGGGCTGGGGTTCCACCTCGCGGGGCGCGCCGACGTGCTGCACGAGGGCGTGATCCCGGAGACGCTGGTGCTGTTTGAAAAAGAGGTATAAAAAGGAATAGAAAAAAGGCGCGGGAGCGGCATGGCTCCCGCGCCTTTTGGGTGCTGGAAAAAGCTGTTGACTGATGGAGGGGGACGCGTCCCTGCACACAAGCAGGCCAACGCTTCTTGGCCGGGGGCGTGACGGAGAAAGCAGGTTTTTTGAAAGCGTTTCGAGTGGGACACAAGAAACGCGGCAAGTGGCACGCGGCGGCGCGCGCCGCCGGGCCTTTCGCCCGCAACATCCCTCAGAGGTTTGGAGAGCCGCAGCTCTCCAAAGTGCATTCCGAATCCGGCGACATGTGCGGCGGATTCGGCAGCCTTGCGCCAGCAAGGCTACCTTACGCCGCTTCCCGCCCGGGAGCCCTCCGAAGGAGGGCGAGAGGGAAGCGGCGCAACCCCGGCGGAAAAGATCGGCGCCAGCCGAGCTTTTTCGCCGCGCGCTAGCGGTATTCCCCGATGATCCGGTGGCTCAGCCACAGGTCCGGGTCGTCCTGGGCAAGGGCCCACATCAGCTTGCACACGGCGGCTTCGGTGGTCATGTCCGCGCCGCCGCGCACGCGCGAGGGCTCCAGGCCGCTGGCGACCTCGTAGATGCCCAGGTCCGCCTTTTCGTAGAGGCACTGGCTCACCACCAGCACGCGCACGCCGCTTTTGGCCAGCGCGTCCAGCGCGCGCACGAGGTTTCGGCGGATGTAGTGCAGGCCGCCCAGACCGAACGCCTCGATCACCAGCCCGCGATAGTCCGCTTCCCGCACAAAGCGCAGCACGTCCGGCGAGGTGCCGGGCACGAGCTTGAGCAGAAACACGCGCGGGTCGATGCCGTCCCGAAGGGGCAGGTCCTCCGCGCCGGGCGGCGGGGTGTAGCGCTGGGGATGGCTGAAGTGCACGCCCTCCACGTCGAAATGGCCCGCCTGCGGCGCGTTGACGCTGGAGAAGGCGTCCATGGAGGTGGTGTGCGTCTTGACGCAGCGAACGCCCGAAATCAGCCGGTCACCAAAGCACACGTACACGCCCGGCACGCCCGCCTGCGCCGCCGCGAAGGCGCGCAGAAGGTTGAGCCGTGCGTCGGTGAGGGGATGGTTCATGGGCAGCTGCGAACCGGTGAGGATGACGGGCTTGCGCTCGCCCGCCAGCATAAACGACAGCGCCGCCGCCGTGTAGGCCATGGTGTCCGTGCCGTGGGTGATGACCACGCCGTCGCAGGTTTTGAGCGCCTCGTGCGCCGCACGGGCCAGCGCGCGCCATTCCTCCGGCTGCACGTTGCTGGAATCGAGGGTGAACACGTCCCGCGCGCGCACGGACTCCGGCGCCGCGGGGCCGAGCATGCGCAGCAGGTCCGCCGCGCCCAGCGTGGGCTCAAGGCCGTTCTTGCCGGGCGTGCACGCGATGGTGCCGCCCGTGGCCAGCAAAGTCAGCATGGCGGATTCCTCCAAAATGCGCCGCGGAGAACTCGCGGCGCGGGATGGATGGGGATGGGGCCAGTGCGCCTACCACTCCGGCGGGGTGTAGAGCACGATTTCACCCGCGGCGCGGGTGCGATTGAGGTCGATCAGGCGCTGGTTGCGGCTGCCGCGGAAGTCCAGCTCCAGCGAGCGCTCGGAAAGGACGAACGGGCCGTCCACCAGCACGTCGGTGGCGTCAAGCAGCGCTGCCACGTCGGGGTCCGAGGCGGCCATGTCAAGGAGCTTTTCATAGGTATAGCCGGTGTAGGTCCACACGTTCAGGCCCCGCGCATGCGCGCGGCGCGCCAGCTCCGCGCACGCCGCCGCCTGGCAGAACGGCTCGCCCCCGGTGAGGGTCACGCCGTCCAGCAGGGGATTTTTGGAAAACTTCGCTTCCACGTCGGACAGGGAATAGACCGTGCCCGCGTCAAAGTCGTGGCTGCCGGGATTATGGCAGCCGGGGCAGTGGTGCGGGCACCCCTGCGTGAAAATCGACGTGCGGAAGCCCGGCCCGTCCACGATGGAATCGGTCACCAGGCCGTAGAGGCGGATGGTATCAGTCATGCGAATCGTCTCCCCGTTGGGTTTTGCAGGAGCCCGCATAGGGGCACCCGGCGCAGCCGCCGCAGCCGCGGCGGCGGCGCAGGCGCACAAGCGCCCAGATGGCCCACGCCAGCAGCGCGGCCAGAATCACCAGATCCAGCACAAGGCCCATTGCGCATCCTCCTCAGCCAAGGCCCAGAAGCCGCCCCACCTGGAACACCAGCGTGGCCGCGACCCAGGCCAGCACCGTCTGCCCCGCCACGGCGAAGGTGGCCAGACGGCCGCTTTCCATCTCGTGACGCATGGCGGCATAGGCCGCCACGCAGGGCATGTAGAGCAGCACGAAGGTCAGGAACGAAACCGCCTGCAGCACCGTGGGGAACACCGAGTGCAGGGCGCTCACCATCTGCGCGCTGTCCGGGTCCACGCCGGCGAGCACGCTCAGGGTGCTGACGACGCTCTCCTTGGCCATCACGCCGGTGAGCACCGCGGTGGACGCCTCCACCGTGCCGAAGCCCGCCGGGGCGAACACCGGCGCGATGGCCCCGGCGATCACGCCGAGCATGCTGTGCGCCATATCGGGCGCGGGCGAGAGGGTGAAGGTGAAGTGCTGCAAGAACCACACCACCATGGTGGCCAGAAAGATGACGGTGAAGGCGCGCTTTAAGAAATCGCTGGCCTTATCCCACAGCTGCCGGGCCACGTTGCGCGGCGCGGGCAGGCGGTAGGCGGGCAGCTCCATGATGAAGGGCGCGGCGTCGCCGTGGAAGGCGGTGCGCTTGAGCACCAGGCCCACGATGATGGAAACCGCGACGCCGGTGAGGTAGAAGGCGCTCATCACCAGCACCTGATGGCCGGCGAAGAACGCGCGGGTGAAGAGCGCGTAGATGGGCACCTTGGCCCCGCAGCTCATGAAGGGGGTCAGCACGATGGTGAAGCGCCGGTCGCGCTGGTTGTTCATGCTGCGGGCGCTCATCACGGCAGGCACCGTGCAGCCGAAGCCCATCATCATCGGGATGAAGGCCCGTCCGTTGAGGCCGAGCTTGCGAAGCGGCTTATCCATGAGGAACGCCGCGCGGGCCATATAGCCGCTGTCCTCCAGAATGGACAGGAGCAGGAACAGAAGCAGAATCGTGGGCAGGAACGAAAGCACGCTTCCCACGCCCGTGAGCGCGCCGTCCACCAGAAGGCTGCGCACCCAGCCGGCCACGCCCAGGCCCGCCAGCGCCGCCGCCAGCGCGTCCACCCCCTGCTGCACCAGCGCGGCAAAGCCGTCCGCCAGCCATGTGCCGATCGGGCCGAAGGTGATGTAGAACACCAGCAGCATCATCAGCAAAAACACCGGAATCGCCAGCAGCGGATGCGTGAGCACCCGGTCCAGCCGGTCGGTGAGGGTGCCGCCCTCCTCCGTGGCGCGCGTGTAGCAGGTGGAGAGCAGCTTTTCGATGAAGCGGTAACGCGTATCGGCCATCACCGCCGCGCGCTCCATGCCCACCTCCCGCTCCATGGCGGTGAGGATCTCCTCGATGATGTGGCGCGTGTCCTCGCTCAGGTCCAGCTCCTCCATCATGGGCGCGTCGCCCTCGAAGAGCTTGGTCGCCGCGTAGCGCGAGGTCATGCCGTGCGCCTGTGCCGGCTGCTCCACCAGATGCTGGATCGCGTGCAGCGCCTTGTGCGCCGCCCCGGTACAGATATCCAGCTTCGGCGGGAGACGGTGGTTCTCCGCCGCGTCCATCGCGCGGCGCACCAGCTCGTCCAGGCCCTCGCCCTTGCGCGCGCAGATCGCCACCACCGGCACGCCCAGCCCCTTCTCCATGGCCGCCAGGTCGATGACGTCGCCGTGGCTGCGCACCTCGTCCATCATGTTGAGGGCTACCACCACGGGCCGCCCCAGCTGGAGCAGCTGAAGGGTCAGGTAGAGGTTGCGTTCCAGGTTGGTGGCGTCCACGATGTTGATGACCACGTCGGGCTTCTCCTGGACGATGAAGTTGCGGCTGACGATTTCCTCCATCGAATAGGGACTGAGGGAATAGATGCCCGGCAAATCCACGATGGTCACGTCCGAATACTTATCCGGCACCGCCTGCCCGTTTTCGTGCGCGCGCCGGAAGCGCCGCGGCAGGCCCAGGTGGGTCTGCTGGCCGTGATGATGGTGCAGCATCGCGCCGGTCTTTTTTTCGACCGTCACGCCGGGCCAGTTGCCCACGTGCTGGCTGCTGCCGGTGAGCTGGTTGAAGAGGGTGGTTTTGCCGCTGTTCTGGTTACCGGCCAAGGCAAAGGTGTATTGCATGAAAAAGTCGCTCTTTTCTGTCAAAAGCTGTCGTTCGGGGGGAAGACCGGTGGGGGACGGGCTTTGCCGGCGGGGTAGGGAAGCCTCGCGAAGCAGGGCTTCCGAATCCACCGCGCGAGTGCGGGTACGTGAGAGACGGGGTATGTGCCTCGGTTGCTGGCTTGTGGCGGGAGTGCGGCTCGGCGCGGGGGATTGACGAACAACCACGGATGTTGGCAGCGCTTTCACCGGAAAAACGTCCCGCTCCCAACGGCGCGAGCGTTTCGAGCGCCATTCTGGCGCAAGAAACGCGGCAGGTTGCATGCGGCAGCTGTTTCCGCCGGACCAACCGCTCGCACCAGCCGTCGGGAGGTTCGGAGGGCTCACAGGCCCTCCGAATGCATTCGTATCGCCCGGCTTTGCCGGGCGGGCGGGGAGTTTGCGCCCTTGGGCGCAAACATTCCTTACGCCGCTTCCCGCCCGGGAGCCCTCAGAAGGAGGGCGAGAGGGAAGCGGCGCAACCCGTCGGAAAAGACCGCCGCAGGCGGGCTTTTCCGACGCTCACCGGAGGGTGATTTTTCTGGCGTCGTCCAGGCGCAGGGTCAGGGCGTAGCCGCGCAGGTGGATCTCCACCGGGTCGCCCATGGGGGCGGTTTTTTGCAGGAGCACGGTCACGCCGGGCGTGATGCCCATGTCCAGCAGGTGGCGGTGAAGCGCGTCCTCGCCGCCGACGGCGGCTACCACGCCGCTCTCGCCGGGTTTGAGGTCGGCCAGGGTTCGGGTCTCCATGAAAAGGACCACCTTTCAGGCAGGATGTTGGGGCCGTCAGTCCGGCGGCCCGGCGGGCACGGGCGGCTCGGCGTGGTTGTGCTCCAGCACCGGGTCGGGGGCCCGGTCCTCCTCGCGCAGCCATTTGCGCAGCTCGTGCTCGATGATGTTGGCCGCGATGAACTCGCCCTGCTCCAGGCGCAGGCGCTCGCCCAGCTCGCGCGCGGCCACGCGGTACTTCGGCGTCTCGGTGAGGTCGACGAGGGCGCGCGCCAGGCGCGGCGCGGTCAGCCGGTCGCGCGGGATGGCGTGCGGGCCGATGCCCAGCGCCTTAACCCGCGTGGCCCAGAAGGGTTGGTCGCCTCCGAAGGGCACCACCAGCGTGGGCCGCCCCGCCGTGATGCCCGCCGCCGTGGTGCCCGCGCCGCCGTGATGCACCACGGCGCTCACCCGGTCAAACAGCCAGTCATGCGGCACGAAGCCCGCCACGTACAGGTTTTCCGCCGGGGGCACGTCCACGCCGCCCCAGCCGGTGGACAGAACCGCGCGCACCCCGCTGAGAAGCACGGCCTCGCGCGCGATGTCCAGCGTCTCGGCCATGTCGCCGGCGGTCATCGAGCCAAAGCCGATATAGACGGGCTTTTCACCCGCGGCGAGAAAATCCGCGAGCGCCGGGTCCGGCTGGTAGGTGCTCTCGCGCCGGTCCAGCCAGAAGCCCGTCATGTGGATGTTCTCCCCCCAGCGCGCGGGCCGGGGCATAATCAGCGGGCTGATGGCATAGAGCACCGGAATCAGGTGCCCGCACAGCTCATAGCACGGCGCCGCCTCCAGCTTTCGGGGGCTCATGCCGCGCGACTGCCGCCAGTCGGAGAGGTAGTATTTCTCAAGCGTGCTGATGAGCAGGTGGCCCAGCTGGTAGGTCGCCAGGTTCCACGCCTTGCCCACCCGCTGGCCCGGCGCCGACGCGATGGGCGCCTGCGGGTTGGGGTCGATGGGGAAATACTGCGTCTGCACATAGGGCACATGCCGCATCTCCGCCAGGGACTGGAACACCTGCCCGAAATAGGTGCCCACGATGGCCTGCGCGTCCTCCGTGGCGGCCTCCAGATCGGCAAGGAACGGCTCGATAAACTCCCGCAGGGTGTCGCGCACCTGCTTGAGAAACGCCACGCCATTGGCCCCGTTCATCAGATTGGCCATGAAGGTTTTCACATCGCCGCTGACGGGCTTGAAGCCCAGCCCCTCGGCCTTCACGGCGGAGGCAAAATTGGCAAAGGCGCAGATGGACACCTCATGCCCCCGGCGCCTGAGCTCGCGCCCCAACACCAGGTAGGGGCGCACGTCGCCGGTGGAGCCTATGCAGATCATGGTGATGCGCATGCCGGATGGGGACCTCCTTTCGGGAAAAAAAGGCGTTTTCGCCTACACAGTATACCGCAGTTGCCCGAGAAAAGCAATGCGGAGCGCGGGGCGGCGGACGGGTTCTGGCTCCTTTCGGGGAGGGGGAGGGGATGCCCGCGCCGGGGCGCAAATTTTGCCGGGCATTGAAATTTGACGCACGTCATTGTATAATAAATGTCGAATCCGGACAGGCATATGGAGGGAAACGAGTGTACAGACTGCTGATCGTCACCACGAACCAGGCTACGAAGGACATGCTGGCCTCCATGGAGGGGTGGGAAGCGCTGGGCGTCAAGCCCCCGCGCGTGCGCGAGACGGTGGAGGACGCCGTGGAGTGCATGAAGAAGCATCCCATCGACGCGATCGCCGTGGAGGATGCGCCCGTCTTTGCGCCGCTGGCGGACTATCTGGACCGACAGGCGCCCGCCATGCCGGTATTCGCCATCGAGGCCGACGCAAAAACGCAGCTGGAAACGGTGCGCCAGACGGTGAACCTGCTTACCCGCCTGCGTGCCGACGACTCCAACGACGAGTACGACCCCGCCTACATGATGGAAAAGCAGCGCGCACGCTGGTTGCGCCGGGTGATCGGCGGGCTGGAGCCCACCGCGGAGGACATCGTGCGCGGGCTGAAGCTGTACCGCTGCGCCATGCGCCCCGGCGTGCCCTGCGTGCTCGCCCGCCTGGGCGTGCCCGAGGACGACGGCTTCATGACCGAGCGCTGGCATTACGGCGGCGAGCGCCTGGAAATCGCCCTGCGCAACTTCTTCGGCCGCGAGCACGGGCATATGCTGCTGCGGGTGGCCGTCGTCTCCCCGCAGGAGGTGCGCGTGCTGTGCTATCCCCGCGACGAGGCCGAGGGGCTGAGCGAAAACGCCGCCTTTGAATACGTGCAGGAGACCATCGAGCAGATCGCCCGGTACCTGGGCCTTGCGCTGAAGGTGCTGGAGGTGCGGCGCATCGCCGGGCTGTGCGACTTCGCCGCCGAAAACGACGCGATCTGAGCCGCCGCACGATTTTTGGATGAAGGAGAGGATTCGCCGATGGGACTGTTTGACATGGTTCGCGGCCAGCTGATTGACGTCATCGAATGGACCGATGATTCGGGCGACACGCTGGTGCACAAATACGACATGAACGGCAAGGACATCATGATGGGCGCGCAGCTCACCGTGCGCGAAAGTCAGGCCGCCGTCTTTGTGGACGAGGGCCGGCTGGCCGACGTGTTCGGCCCCGGACGCTACGAGCTGACCACCCGCAACCTGCCCGTGATGACGGCGCTGCGCGCGTGGAAGTTCGGCTTTAACTCGCCCTTCAAAAGCGACGTGTACTTCGTCTCCACCCGGCAGTTCATGGACCGCAAGTGGGGCACCGCCAACCCCGTGATGATGCGCGACAGCGAATTCGGCATGATCCGCGTGCGCGCGTTCGGGTCCTTCTCCTTCCGGGTCAAGGACCCCGCCGCCTTCATGCGCGAGGTGTTCGGCACCAGCTCCCTCTTTACCGCCGAGGGCGTAGAGGGCCAGATCCGCAGCCTCGCCGTGAGCGCGCTGAGCGACGCCATCGCCGAGAGCGGCATCCCCGCGCTGGACCTGGCGAGCAAGTACGACGAGCTTTCCCGCCGCGCGCTGGAAACCCTCGCCCCCCGTGTGGCGGGGCTGGGCCTTGCGCTGTGCGGCTTCGTGATTGAAAACATCAGCCTGCCCGAAGAGGTCGAAAAGGCCATCGACCGCCGCACCTCGATGGGCGTGGCGGGCGATCTGAACCGCTACGCGCAGTTCCAGGCCGCCGAAGCCATGCGCGAGGCCGCGTCCAATCCCGGCGGCATGGCCGGCATGGGCGTGGGCATGGGCGCGGGCGCGGTCATGGGGCAGATGTTCGCGCAGAGCCTGGGCGGCGGCGCGGGTGCTGCGGGCGTGGCCGGGGCTGGTGCCGCTGCGGGTGCTGCTGGTGGCGCTGCGGGCGCGGCTGCTGCGGGCGGCGCGGTGTGCGCCGGGTGCGGCGCGGCGCTGCCGGCGGGCAGCCGGTTCTGCCCCGCGTGCGGCGCGCCCTGCGGGCAGGCCGCGGAGCGCTTCTGCCCCGGATGCGGGCGCAAGGCCGAGCCGGGCGCGAAATTCTGCGCGGGCTGCGGGCAGAAGCTGGGCTGAGGCTTGAGGGTGCGACCGGGGGCGCCGGGCGCGGATGGTGCGCGGTGTGCAGCGAGTGCTGATGTTGCCGGTGGTGGTGCTGCGGGCGGCGCGGCTGCGGCTTGCACGGGTGCTGCTGCGGGCGGTGCGGTGCGCGCCGGGAGCGGATGTTGGGCCGGGTGCGGTGTGCGCCGGGCGCGGATGGTGCGCGGTGTGTAGCGAGTGCTGATGCTGCCGGTGGTGCTGCTGCGGGCGGTGCGGTGTATGCCGGGCGCGGATGGTGTGCGACCGGGTCAGGCCGATTGGAAAAATTGAGAATTAAGGAAGCAATGACGCGCGGCGCCCTCCCCCATGGCGGGGGAGGACGCCGCTTTTTTCTGCCCGGGAGTCGGCGTTTCGAGCGCCCTTCCGCCGCATGCGCTCGCCGCGGAAGTCGCGTGGCTACGCCCGCTCCCGCCGCGGCAGGCGCGTGGCTGCGCCACCGTTCGCGCCATGGGTGCGGGTCTGCCCCGGTTCCGCTGCGCGCAAGCGTTTCGAGCGCCCATCTTGGCGTGGAGGGAAGCGACGCAACCCGGCGGAAAAGGCCGCCGCAGGCGGACTTTTTCGACGCGCGCTCTGCGCGTGTATAAACAAACTGTAAACACCGCGTCCGCCGCTTGACTTGGGGATGCGGTGGGCGTACAATGCTCATACTGTGTTAGCCGGCTAACAAAGGGCCGGCGGAGGAGGGAGCGGCCTTGGAGGAGGAAACCCGGCTGATGCTGCGCATGCTCTCGGCGGTGCGGCTGTATTTTGAGAAGGCGCGGGGCGAGATGAACGGCGAGATGGGCGCGCAGCCGCGGCAGGCCCCGGTGCTGGCGGTGCTGGCGCGCGGGGGCGAGATGAGCCAGGCGGAGGTGGCGCGGGCGCTGAACGTGACGGCGGCGACGGTGGCGGTATCGGCGGCGCGGCTGGAGAAGCTGGGCTATGTGGCGCGGCGGGTCAACGAGGACAACCGGCGGGCCAACGTGATCGGCCTGACGGAAGCGGGAAAGGCGGAGGCGCGGCGGCTGGGCGATTTGATGGACCGGGTGAGCCGGGAGGCGCTGTGCGGCCTGACGGCGGAGGAGCGGGCGCGGATGCTGCGCCTGTGCGACGTGATCACGGGGAACCTGCGCGCCGGGGAGCGCGCGGGGGAGGAGGAAGAGACGTGCTGAAAATGATGATTCACATGCGGCGCTACGCGTGGATGCTGGCGGCGGTGGTGGTGCTGCTGGCGGCGCAGGCGGCGTGCGAGCTGTGGCTGCCGACGTACACGGCGGCGATTGTGGACGTGGGCATCCAGCAGGAGGGCGTGGAAAGCCCCGTGCCGGAGGCGGTGCGGGAGAGCGCGCTGGAAGGGCTGCTGGCCCGCATGGACGCGGAGACGGCGGCGCGGGTGCGCGCCGCCTATGCCCCGGCGGACGAAGCGGCGCTTTCGCGGCTTGGCGTGACGGAGCGGGCGGATGCGGTGCTCATCCTGCGGGAGGACGCGGACGCGGCGGCGCTGGAGGCGGCGTTTGAAGGGCTGTACGCGGATGCGGCGGGCCTGGCCGGGATGAGCGGCGACGCGGCGCGGCAGGCGGCTATCGCCGCGGCGGCCGCCGAATACCGGGCGCTGGGCATGGACATGGACGGCATGCGCAGCCGCGCCATCTGGAAATACGGCGGGCTGATGCTGCTCATCGCGCTGGCGGGCGCGGGCGCGGCGGCGGCGCTGGGCTACCTGGGCAGCCGCGCGGCCGCCGGGATGGGCCGGGACCTGCGCCAGCGGGTATTTGAGCGGGTGCTGAGCTTCGGGCAGCAGGAGATGGACGCGTTCTCCACGGCGTCGCTGATTACCCGGTCCACCAACGACATCCAGCAGGTGCAGAACGTGACGGTGCTGCTTCTGCGCATCGCCATCTACGCGCCGATTCTGGGCGTGGGCGGCATCATCCGCGCGCTGCAGACCAACCGCTCCATGGCCTGGGTCATCGCCGTGGGCGTGGCGCTGGTGCTGGCCATCGTGGGCGTGCTCTTCGCCCTGGGCCTGCCCCGCTTCAAGCGCATGCAGGAGCAGATTGACCGGGTCAACCTCGTCATGCGCGAAACCCTCACCGGCCTGCCGGTCATCCGCGCGTTCGTCACCCAGAAGCGCGAGGAAGAGCGCTTTGACGCGGCCTCCACGGCGCTTCGCAAAACCCAGCTGTTCGTCGGCCGCCTCATGGACGGCATGATGCCCATGATGATGCTGGCCATGAACGGCGTATGCGTGCTGATCCTGTGGGTGGGCGCGGGCAGCATCGACGCGGGCAACATGCAGGTGGGCGACATGATGGCCTTCATCCAGTACACGATGCAGATCATCGCGGCGTTTCTGATGATCTCCCTCATCAGCGTGATGCTGCCGCGCGCCAGCGTATCCGCTGGGCGCATTCAGGAGATCCTCGACACCGAGCCCGCCGTCAAAAGCCCCGAAGCTCCCGCGGCCCTTGACCCCGCGCAGGCCGGGACGGTATGCTTCGAGGACGTGTGCTTCCGATACCCCGGCGCGGACGAGGACGCGCTGAGCCACATCACCTTCACCGCGCGGCCCGGCCGGACCACCGCCATCCTCGGCGGCACGGGCTCGGGCAAGAGCACGCTGCTCAATCTCATCCCCCGGTTCTACGACGTGACCGGCGGCCGCGTCACGGTGGACGGCATCGATGTGCGAAACGCCTCCCTCTCGGACCTGCGCGCGCGCATCGGCTACGTGCCGCAGAAGGGCGTTCTGTTCAGCGGGACGGTGCGCGAAAACCTGACCTTCGGAAGCGACGGCATCCCCGACGCGCAGGTGCGCCGCGCCGCGCAGGTGGCGCAGGCCGAGGGATTCATCCTGGAGCGCGAGGGCGGCTACGACAGCGAAATCGCCCAGGGCGGCACGAACGTGTCCGGCGGGCAGAAGCAGCGCCTGTCCATCGCCCGCGCGGTGGCGAGAAAGCCCGAAATCTACCTGTTTGACGACAGCTTTTCCGCGCTGGACTTCAAGACCGACGCCGCCGTGCGCCGCGCCCTGGGCCAGGAGGCGGCGGACGCGACGGTGATCGTGGTGGCGCAGCGCATCGCCACCGTGATGCACGCCGACGAGATCCTCGTGCTGGACGAGGGGCGGCTGGCCGGAAAGGGCACCCACGCGGAGCTGATGGAGCGCTGCGAGGTGTACCGGCAGATCGCCGTGAGCCAGCTTTCAAAGGAGGAATTGGCGCATGGAACGAAATAACCGGCCCCGCAGGGCCATGGGCGGCCCGCACGGCATGGGCGCGGGCGAGCGCGCGAAGGACTTCTCGGGCACGATGCGCCGCCTGCTTCGGGAGATGGGCCGCTGGCGCTTAAGCCTGATCGCGCTGGCGGTGCTGGGCGTGGGCAGCGCGGCGTTTTCCATCATCGGGCCCAAGAAGATGGGCGAGGTGACGACGCAGATTTTCACCGGGCTGGTCAGCCGTCTCGGCGGCGGGCCGGGCATCGACTACGGGCGCATCGGCGTGCTGCTTCTGTGGCTGCTGGGCCTGTACGTGGTGAGCGCGGCGCTGAGCTTCGCGCAGCACTTCATCATGACGGGCGTGAGCCAGAAGCTCTCCTACAGCCTGCGCGGGCGGCTGGCCGCCAAGGTGCACCGCCTGCCCATGAGCTACTTCGACCGCGTGACCTACGGCGACGTGCTCAGCCGCGTGACCAACGACGTCGATACCCTCGGCCAGAGCCTCAACCAGAGCCTGTCGCAGGTGGTCAGCTCGCTGGCCACGGCGGTGGGCGTGGCGGTGATGATGCTGTCCATCAGCTGGCAGATGACGCTCGCGGCGCTGCTCATTTTGCCGCTGAGCGGCATCCTCATGGGGCTGGTGGTCAGAAAGAGCCAGAAATACTTCGTGGGGCAGCAGCGCTACATGGGCGAGCTCAACGGGCAGGTCGAGGAGATGTACGCCGGGCACGTGGTGGTGAAGGCCTTCGGCGCGCAGGAAAGCGCCGAGCGCGCCTTCGCCGGGGTGAATGAAAAGCTGTACCGCTCGGCCTGGAAATCCCAGTTTTTGAGCGGCCTGATGCAGCCCATCACCACCCTCATCGGAAACCTCGGCTACGTGGCCGCGGTGGTGCTGGGCAGCGGATACGCCGCCGCGGGCATGATCTCCGTGGGCGACATCCAGAGCTTCATCCAGTACGTGCGCAGCTTCAACCAGCCGGTGTCCCAGATCGCGCAGATCTTCAACATCCTGCAAAGCGCCATGGCCGCAGCCGAGCGCGTCTTTGAGTTCCTGGACGAGGCCGAGGAGGAGCCCGCGCCCGCGCATCCCGCGCCGACCGCCGGCATCCGCGGCGAGGTCACTTTCGACCACGTGCGCTTCGGCTACACGCCGGAGAAGGTCATCATCCACGATTTCAGCGCGCACATCCTGCCGGGGCAGAAGATCGCCATCGTCGGCCCCACGGGCGCGGGCAAGAGCACCATGGTCAAGCTCCTGATGCGATTCTACGACGTGAGCGGCGGGCGCATCCTCATCGACGGGCACGACATCCGCGAGTTTGACCGCGACGACCTGCGCCGCCTCTTCGGCATGGTGTTGCAGGACACGTGGCTCTTTGAGGGGACCATCGCCGACAACATCCGCTACGGCCGTCTGGACGCTACCGACGAGGAGGTGGAGGCCGCCGCGCGCGCCGCGCACGCCGACCACTTCATCCGCACGCAGCCCGGCGGCTACCGGATGGTGGTCAACGAGGAGAGCAGCAACGTATCTCAGGGACAGAAGCAGCTGCTCACCATCGCGCGCGCCATTCTGGCCGACCCCAGGATCATGATCCTCGACGAGGCGACCAGCTCCGTCGATACGCGCACCGAGGTGCGCATCCAGAAGGGCATGGACGAGAGCATGAAGGGGCGCACGAGCTTCATCATCGCGCACCGGCTTTCGACCATCCGCAACGCGGACCTGATTCTGGTCATGCGGGACGGCGACATCGTCGAGCAGGGCACGCACGAGGAGCTGATGGAGAAGGGCGGGTTCTACCGGGAGATCTATCAGGCGCAGTTCAGCGCGTAGAGGCGCGGCGGAAAAGATCGCCAGCGGCGATCTTTTCCAACGGGAGTACGAAAGTTTGTCTCTCGCCCCCGAAGCTTTCGACGGATGGTGCGGGCGGGAGGCTCTGGGGTGCTTAGGATGGGGTGATGCAACTCGCGTTTCTTGTGCCAATCGGACACTCAAAACAATTTCGGGGGCTGTGCCATGAGGCACGGCCCCTCACGCAGACCGTCGACAAAGGGGCTGCTTTCGAGAGAAAGCAGCCCCTTTGTCGACGGTCTGCGCCGCCCGGCAAAGCCGGGCGGCGCAGGGTCTTTCAAAAAATCAATAGTTCTGGGCGCGAAGCTGGAAATAGGCCTTCGGGTGCTTGCACACGGGGCACATTTCGGGAGCCTTGGGGCCGATGACGATGTGGCCGCAGTTGGAGCATTCCCAGATCATGTCGCCGTCGCGGCTGAAGACGATACCATCCTCCACGTTGGAAAGCAGCTTGCGATAGCGCTCCTCATGGGACTTTTCGATCTTGCCCACGGACTCAAAGAGGAAAGCGATATCGTTGAAGCCCTCCTCGCGGGCGTCAGCGGCCATCTTGGCGTACATGTCGGTCCACTCGTAGTTCTCGCCGTTGGCGGCGTCCAGAAGATTAGTGCTGGTGGCGGGGATGTCGCCGTCATGCAGGAGCTTGAACCAGATTTTGGCGTGCTCCTTCTCGTTGTTGGCGGTCTCCTCGAAGAGGTTGCCGATCTGCACATAGCCTTCCTTGCGGGCCTTGGAGGCGTAGTACTTGTACTTGGTGTGCGCCTGGCTTTCGCCGGCGAAGGCGGTCATGAGGTTGGCCTCGGTCTTGGTTCCCTTGAGATTGTTCATGAGTGACGTACCTCCTTCATGTTTTTGTTTCCCGTCATTACGCATTTATTATAACGCATTTTGTGCGGGATGAAACGGGGTTATTTCCAGGTCTGACAAAAGCCGAACACGGACCAGTGATCCGTGTGCAGCTCGTACTGCACCAGCGGGTCCGAGTGCATCTGCTCGGGCAGCTCGGACATGTTGTTTTGCAGCTTGAGGCCTTCCTCTACGCCCACCATGTGGTTGGGCTTGTTGCTGTCGTAGACGTAGCAGTAGCTCTTTACGCTGTTTGACATGTTGCCCTCCACCGTGGTTACGGCGTACAGGCCGTCTCCCAGGTCCTCAACATCCGTCACCGAGCCGATATGCACGGTGCGGTAGGCGTTGCTCATGTCCGCGTAGATCACCAGATAGCCGGGTTTGGGCACGCTCACAAAGCGGTCCAGCTCCAGAAAGCCGTCGTACTGGCGGCCCACCTGTCCCTCACGGAAGAACTGCACGGGGGACTCGCCCTCCGTCTCCAGATCGGCGACCTTGATGGGATTGGCCCCGGCGGCGTTGGCGCAATAGATGGTGAACACCGAGCACCAGCCCACCTCGTTCTTTCTGCCGTAGTACCATTTGGCATACTGGTTGTACTTGGGCAGGCGTGCGCGCTTGACGGTATAGAATTCCCGGTTGAGCACATAAATATAGTTTTTGATCAACTCCGGCAGAGCGTCGTCGCTCACCGTCACCTGATAGGTGTGTTCGCCTTCCGCGGCCTGATAGGTCACGGTGGCCGTGCCGGGAGCCACACCCGTCATCAGCCCCGCGTCCGTCACCGTCACCACCGACTCATCCGACGACGAAAAGGGGCCGGTGACCGGCGGATAGACGGTCGTCTCCCGTTCGTCATAGGGGGTGATTTCCGGCGCGATGCAGGGCACATAGGCGCTGTCGCCCGTGTGCAGGTCGAGAGCGCCGTCCAGATCGGCCTGCCGGGCGGGGGTCAGAAGTCCCTCCAGCGCCGCGTCAAAGAGCGCGTCGCGCTCTTCGTCGGCAAGGGCGCAGGATACGCAGAGCAGGCAGACGAGCAGGCAGCAGAGCCCGCGGGTAAAGAGGGTTCGCATGCAGGTTAGTCTCCTTCCCCGGAAATAAGATCCGAGATTATTATATCATATCCCGGTAGATTTGGAAACTTGTCCGCGCACGCCGCAGGTGTTACAATAGCAGATAAAGGAGGATGGTATATGAAGCTGCTTTTGCATATCTGCTGCGCCCCGTGTTCCATCATGTGCATCGAAACGCTGCGCGGAGAGGGGATCGAGCCCGTGGGCTTCTGGGACAATCCCAACATCCACCCGTTCACGGAGTTCCGCATGCGCCGCAACACGCTGGTCGACTATGCGAAAGAAATCGGCCTTTCGCTGGTGGTGGAGGGCGGATACGGCCTGCGGCCCTTCCTGGAGGCGGTCGGGGGCGATTTTGACGGGCGCTGCCCCGTGTGTTACCGGCTGCGCATGCGCTCCGCCGCGCGCTATGCCGCGGAGAACGGCTTCACGCACTTCACCACCACGCTGCTCATCAGCCCCTATCAGAACCATGAGCTGCTCGCCCAGACCGCACGCGAGGCGGCGGAAGAGTTCGGCGTGTCGTTCCTCTACCGGGATTTCCGCCCTTACTTCCGTGAGGGGCAGGACCGGGCGCGGGCCATGGGGCTGTACATGCAGAAGTACTGCGGCTGCATCTTCAGCGAGGAGGACCGCTACCGCAAGCGCAAAAAACCCCCGAAAAAGGAGGAGGCGTAGGCCATGGACCCGATTCTGGGCATGCTGTCCACGAAGGAGCCCATCTCCGGCGAGCGGCTGTGCGAGCAGCTGGGCATGACGCGCGCCGCCGTGTGGAAGCGCATGGAAAAGCTGCGCGCGGAGGGCTACCGCATCGTTTCGGCGGGCAAGCTGGGCTACCGGCTGGACCCGGAGGAAAACAGCCTGCTGCCCGGCTACCTCCTGCATGAGCTGGATACCCGCTGGGCCGGGCGGGGCGAGATCGCCTACGAGGCGAAGCTGGATTCCACCAACATCCGCGCCAAGGAGCTGGCGCGATCGGGCGCGCCGTCCGGCAGCCTGGCCCTGTGCGATCAGCAGACAGCCGGACGGGGGAGGCTTCAGCGCCGGTGGGAAACCCCCGCGGGCGTGGCGCTGACGCAGTCGCTGGTGCTTAGGCCTTCGCTGCCCACGGAGCAGGCGCAGCTGTTTACGCTGGCCGCGGCACTGGCTGCCGCCGGGGCCATCGCGCAGACCTGCCCCGGTCTGGACCCCGGCATCAAATGGCCCAACGACGTGATTTTGAACGGGAAAAAGTGCGTGGGCATCTTGAGCGAACTGGCGGCGGACATGGACGGGCTTAGCTTTGTCATCCCCGGCGTGGGCATCAACGTCAACCAGACGGCCTTTGAAGGCGAGCTGCGCGAGAAGGCAACCTCGCTGCTCATCGAGCTGCGAAAGGCCGACCCGAACGCCCAGCCGGTCTGCCGCAGGCAGCTCCTGCTTTCCTACCTGCGCCATATGGAAAGCGCCGTGGACGCGCTGGAGCGCGAGGGGCTGGCGGGCATCCTCGATCAGTACGTGGCCCGGTCGGTCACGCTGGGCCGGCACGTGAAGGTGATCGGGCTGAACGGGGAGTTCACCGGAACGGCGCAGAGCATCGACGAAACCGGCGCATTGATCGTAACCGAGGACGGCGGCGGCGAGCGCCGCGTGCTCAGCGGGGACGTGTCCGTGCGTGGGCTGATGGGGTATTGCTAGGTCCCCGTGTGGGGGAGAGGCCGCGCCCTGAAATGGCGCATCGAAGCATAAGGAGGTTTTGAAGAGATGAAACAGCCTGTGTTTGAAGGCAGTATTACCGATGTACATGGCATCCGCGTGGGACAGACGCAGAACGCCGCCGCCAAAACCGGCGTGACCGTGATTCTGGCAAGCCACGACGGCGCGGTGGTGGGCGCGGACGTGCGCGGCGCGGCGCCCGGCACCCGCGAGACGGACCTGTGCGCGCCGGAAAACACCGTGGAGCGCGCCAACGCCGTGGTACTGGCGGGCGGCAGCGCGTTTGGCCTGGCGGCCGCCACGGGCGTGATGAATTTCCTTGAAAAGCATCAGGCGGGCATGGACATGGGCGTGTGCCACGTGCCCATCGTGCCCGGCGCGGTGATCTTTGACCTGACCGTGGGAGACGCGCATGTGCGCCCGGACGCGGCCATGGGTATCGAGGCATGCAAGGCCGCGTCCAAGGCGGTCCGGCAGGGCGCGTTCGGCGCGGGTACGGGCGCGACCGTGGGCAAGCTGGTGCCCGGCGCCACGCCCATGCAGAGCGGCGTGGGCACGGCCAGCCTCACCTTACCCTGCGGGGTGACGGTGGGCGCCATCGCCGTGGTCAACGCCTGCGGCGACGTCTATGACATCCGAAACGGCCGGCCGCTGGGCTTCGGCCGCATGCCGGACGGCACCCCCGTGCTGTGCGAAAGCCTGCTGCACGGCGTGGCCCCCGCACCCGGCACCCCGCGCATCACCACGGGGCAGAATACCACCATCGCCGTGGTGGCCACAGACGCGGTCATTACCAAGGCGCAGGCGAAGCGGCTGGCTACCTGCGCGCATGACGGGCTGGCGCGGGCCATCCGCCCCGTGCACACGCAGATGGACGGCGATACCATCTTTGCGCTGGGCACGGGCCGCGTGGATGCGGATGTGAACCAGATTCAGCTGTGTGCGGCGGCGGCGGAGGTCATGGCGCGGGCCGTGGTCAACGCGGTCGCCATGGGCCGGGACGCATGAGGGGCCTGGGCATCGACCTGTGCGAGGTGGGGCGCATCGAGCGTGAGCTGAAGCGCGGCGACGCCTTTCTGCGCCGCTTCTTCACAAACAGCGAGCGCGCGTACATCGCTTCGCGCGGGCAGATGGGCGCGCAGAGCGCGGCGGCCATGTTCGCGGCCAAGGAGGCCTTTCTCAAGGCCGTGGGCACGGGCATCGGCGGGGGCATCGCGCTGGATGGAATTGCCGTGGAGCACCTGCCGGGCGGCGCGCCCGTCTACCGCCTGACCGGAGCGGCGCAGGCGCGGCTTGGGGAGCTGGGCGCGGAGCGCGCGTTTTTGAGCCTGACGCATGAGGCAGGCATGGCTGCCGCCGTGTGCGTGATCGAATAGCAAAAGGGGGAAGGCGCATGCTGCGCACCATCACACCGTCGGAGATGAAGCGGGTGGAAACCCGCGTGATGCAGGAGACGGCCCTCACGGGCGAAGCGCTCATGCAAAACGCCGCGGCGCATGTGGCGCGGGCGGTATGCCGACAGGCGGCCGGGCGCGCGGGGCAGGTGGTCTGCCTGTGCGGCACGGGCAACAATGGAGGCGACGGCCTGGCGGCCATGCGCATCCTGATGGAGGAGAACCCGGCCTTTCGGGGCGAATGCTGGCTGTTGCCCGGCCGCCTGAGCGCGGACGCACAGCGCGAGCTGGACCGCCTGACGGAGGCGGCGGGAAGCCCGCCGCACGTTGCCGTGCACCGCGTGGAGGGAGATTTTGCCATGCCGGAAAAGGTCGCCTGCGCAATCGACGCGCTGTTCGGCACAGGCCTGTCGCGCCCGCTGGAGGGCGCCGCGCGCACGGCCTGCGAGGCGCTCCAAGCGCTGGCGGAGGCAGGCGTGCCCGTGGTGGCGGTGGACATTCCGTCGGGGCTGAACGGCGAGACGGGGCAGGTCATGGGCGCGGCGGTCCGCGCGTGCGAGACGGTCACCTTCCACCGGCCCAAGCCGGGGCTGTATCTGGGACAGGGGCCGGATTACGCCGGGGAGATCACCGTGGCGGATATCGGTCTCACCGCTCCGGAGGCCGCGCCGCTGGACGACGCGGACGGCATGCGCGTGCTGGAAAGATGCGACCGCCTGCTGCTTCCGCGTGCGCGCACCGCGCACAAGGGAAAGCTGGGCCGCGTGGTGCTCTGGGCCGGAAGCCGGGGTATGGCAGGGGCCGCGGCCATCGCCGCGACGGCGGCCCTGCGCGCGGGCGCGGGGCTGGTAACGGTGGCCTGCCCGGACGATGTGGTGGACGTGGTGCAGACGCTCTGCCCCTGCGCCACCTGCGCCCCGCTGTCCACACAGGATGAGGACGCCGCCTGGGAGTCCCTCTCGGCGGCGCTGGAGCGCGCGGACGCGCTGGGCGCGGGCTGCGGGCTGGGGCAGGGGCCGATGGCCGCCGCGCTGATGGAGCGGCTGCTTCGATTTCTGCACGGGCGTGCGCTGCCCTGCGTGCTGGACGCGGATGCGCTCAACCTGCTGGCCCGGCGGCCCGCCTGGCTGGCGGACGGGGCGGCGCATGTGCTGACCCCCCACCCGGGGGAGGCCGCCCGGCTGCTGGGCGTATCCACGGCGGAGATTCTCACGGATATGCCGGGCGCGGCGGCGCGCATCCGGCATAGATATGGCGCGGCGGTGGTGCTCAAAGGCGCGCGCAGCGTGCTATGCGCACAGGAGGGCCTGGCCCTCAACCCCTTCGGCACGCCCGCCATGGCCAAGGGCGGCAGCGGTGACGCGCTCACCGGCGTGATGGCGGCGCTTCTGGCCGGGCGCGCGGCGGGCGCATACGCGATGGACGATCTGTTTCTGATGCAGGCGGCGTGCGCCCTGCACGGGCTGGCGGGCGAGCGGGCCGCGCGGCGCTGCGGCGAGCGGGGCATGCTGGCCACAGACCTGTGCGCGTGCTTGGGCTTCGATTTTTGGGAAGAAACGCCGCGGAGAAACGTGCAGCCCAGCGGCGCGCCCACGCCGCTGGGGCGCGCCGTCCACGTGACGGTGGAGCACCGGCGCGGCACGCGCGACGCGCAGGGCCGCGTGTACGAGCTGCCCTGCGGCTATGTGGCCGAGTGCCTCGAAGGGGAAAACCGCTGGCAGGACGCCTGCCTGCTGGGGGTGAGCGGCTCGCCGGAGTGGTTCGAGGGCGAGGTGGCGGCTCGGGTCATGCTGGCCGGGGGCGAAATGTGGGTGGTCGCGCCAAAGGGAACGCGCCCGACCCCGGAGGAGGTCAGGCGCGCAACGGCGTTTTTGGGCCCGGCGGAGGGCCTTGAGGTGGCGCGGTGAGGACGGTCTAGCACTTCAGGGCCTTCTGAGGACAGGTCTCCACACAGCGCAGGCACAGGATGCACTCCGTGCCGTGTAGGCGGGAGCGGGCGTTATCAGTCATGTCTACGTCCATGGGACAGACGGAGCGGCACTTTCCGCAGGAAATGCAGGCCGTATTGTCACAGGTGACGCGCAGGCGCGAGAAGTAGCTGGCAGGCTTGAGGAATACGGCTACGGGGCAAAGGTATTTGCAGAACGCCCGGTTATCCTTGAGCACAAGGGCCAGCGTGATTCCGACAGCATAGTACAGCAGATTTCCGATGACAAAGCTCCATTGCATGATGCGTTCCAGCGGCTGGACGCGGAAAGCAACCAGTGCTGTCACAAATAGAAGCGACAGCACAAAAACCGCGTACCGCATCCAGGTCCAGCGCCTGCGCGGGGCACATCGGGTTTTGTAGGGCAGCAGGTCCAGCACCATGGCGGTCCAGCAGGCATATCCGCACCAGCCCCGCCCGAAAATCAGAGGGCCTGCGATTTTGGCGATCAGGTAATGGATGACAGCCGCTTCAAACACACCTTGAAACAGATAGTACCAAAACCCCTCCAGCTGCATGTTTTCGCCTTTCATCAGCCCCAGATAAACCAGCATGTACACCCCGATGATCCATTGTGTGACGTTGCGGGCTGCGGGCCGCCTGTTCAGATACAGCAGGACGCCCAGGGCCAGGCCGGTCCCAATATAGGAAAAATTCAGCAGATAAAACGGATTGTGGAGCACAAGCCACAGGGTAACGGCAATCCCTTCAAACAGTACCCATAGCAGCAGCGGCGCTTTCCATTCGATGCGTTTCATAGCAGCCCGTCTCTTTCAGACTTGCCGGCGCTGAGACAGCACCAGCCCCACCAGCGTGAGCGCCGCACCCAGCAGCGCCATGGGCAGCACGGGATCGCCCAGCAGCAGCCAGGATGCCACGATCGTCACCACGGGGGAAAGGTAGATGTAGACGCTGGTGCGCACCGCGCCCAGCTGGCTGACTGCCACATTCCATGTGACGAAGCACAGGGCGCTGGCGCACAGGCCCAGGTAGAGGAGGTTTAGCAGGTTGACGGGTTTGAGCAGCGCCCCCACGTCAAAGCGGACCGGCGTAAAGGGCAGCGCCGGCAGCAGAAACAACAGGCCGTAGAGGAAGATGCGGCGCGTGACCAGGAGCGTGTCGTAGCCGTAGGTTTCAATCTTTTTGAGGAACACGCTGTATGCGCCCCAGCACATGGCGGCCAGCAGGCACAGAAGGTCACCCAGGGGGTTGAGGTTGAGTGCCTGCCCGCTGAAGGACAAAAGCGTGATGCCCGCGATGGCCACCGCAAAGCCAGCATAAAAGCTGCGCCCCATCGGCGCGCCGCCCAGAAACAGCCTGACCGCAATGGCCACAAAAAACGGCGCGGTGGAGATGATCACGCTGCAGTTGGCCGAATAGGTGAAGGTCAGCGCGTAGTTTTCCAGAAGAAAGTACATCGACACGCCCGTCAGCCCCGCGCCGGCAAAGAGCCATTCATGGCGGCGGCTTTTCAGGCGCAGACGCCGGGGCCGCGCCACAGTCAGCGCCGCAATGCCCAGCGCCATGCGGATGATGAGGATTTCCAGCGGCGTAAAATCACGCAGCAGCACCGATGTGGATAAAAACGTGGTGCCCCACACCATGATGGTAAACAGGGCGAGCAGATGGCCCCGGCGTTCCCCGGCGGACATGGAACGGCCTCCTTGCTTCAGGCACGGCGCGCATGCGTACGGCCTTCTTTCGAATGGGACCATGATACCACAGGCCCGGCAGTGGGGCAAGCAGATTCAAAAAAACTAACGTTTTTTACTGTAAAAATGAAAACGTTCGGAAATGCTGTTGACAATACGTTCATTTTCAGATAAAATAGCCGCATCGTTCGGAAAGGAGGGACCCGTGTCACCATGCGTCCGCTGCGCTGTACCGCTGCCTGTCGCCGGCTTTGCGGTTCCCCCTGGAAAAACGCCATCCTTATGCCCTGAATGCAGCCCCGCACGCACATCGCGTGGGGAGGCTGCTTCTTTCTTGCATGGGAATGGAGCATTTGGCGAAAAGGGAGGCTTCTTCTGGTGAAAAAAGTAGCGGTCATCATGGGGTCGGACAGTGACCTTCCCGTTCTGGAAAGCTGCTTTCAAACCCTTCGAAAACTGAACATTCCCTATGAGACGCACGTGTATTCCGCCCACCGTACCCCCGATGCTGCGGGGGCCTTTGCCGCCTCGGCTCGTGAAAACGGCTTCGGCGTGATCATCGCGGCGGCGGGCAAGGCAGCGCACCTGGCGGGCGCCCTGGCGGCGCGCACGGTGCTTCCGGTGATCGGTATCCCCGTGAAGGCCAGCGCGCTGGAGGGGCTGGACGCTCTTCTCTCCACCGTGCAGATGCCCGGCGGCATTCCCGTGGCGACGGTCGCCATCAACGGCTCGGAAAACGCGGCGCTGCTGGCCGCGCAGATTCTGGCCACCGGCGACGAGGCCCTTGCCCTCACCCTTGAGGCGATGCGCCGGGACATGGAAGCGGCGGTCCTTGCCAAGGACGCGGCCCTCAACGTTTGACGGAATCCAATGTTTGATTTTTAAGGAGGCAATTTCCATGAAAAAGATGGAGCAGCTTTACGAAGGCAAGGCCAAGAAGGTATTTGCGACCGACGATCCGGGCCTGGTGCTGGTGGACTACAAGGACGACGCCACCGCCTTCAACGGCCTGAAGAAGGGCACCATTCAGGGCAAGGGCGCCATCAACAACCGCGTGACCAACCACCTGATGAAGCTCCTGGAAAAGGAAGGCGTGCCCACGCATTTTGTGGAGGAGCTGTCCGACCGCGAGACGCTGGTCAAGCGTGTGAGCATCATTCCCCTGGAAGTGATCGTGCGCAACATCGCCGCCGGGAGCCTGTCCAAGCGCCTGGGCCTGCCGGAGGGCACGAAGCTGAGCAAGACCGTGCTGGAGTTCTGCTACAAGGACGACGAGCTGGGCGACCCCATGGTCAACCGCTATCATATCGCCGCCATGGGCTGGGCCACGGAGGAGGAAATGGACCTCATTTGCCGCTACAGCCTCAAGATCAACGATGTGCTGACCGCCTACCTCAAGGACCTCAACATCGAGCTGATTGACTTCAAGCTGGAGTTCGGCAAGACCTCGGACGGCACCATCGTCCTGGCTGACGAAATCAGCCCCGACACCTGCCGCTTCTGGGACAGCGTGACCCACGAGAAGCTGGATAAGGACCGCTTCCGCCGCGATCTGGGCGGCGTGGAGGACGCGTATCACGAAATCATGAAGCGCTTGATGGGAGAATGAGAATGCACGCGTTTGACAAGCTGCATGAGGAATGCGGCGTATTCGGCATCTACCTCAAGGACGGAAAAACCGGCGTGGTGCCCGCCGCCTATCACGCGCTTTATGCCCTGCAGCATCGCGGGCAGGAGAGCTGCGGCATCGCCGTCAACAACGACGGCGTGATCGACTGCTACAAGGACGTGGGTCTGGTCAACGAGGTTTTTACCCGTGATGTGCTGGAAAAGCTCCATGAGGGCAGCATGGCCGTGGGCCACTGCCGCTACGGCACCACCGGCACCCAGAGCCGCGGCAATGCCCAGCCCTTGCTGGTCAATCACCTCAAGGGCGCCTTGGCTCTGTGCCATAACGGCAACCTCGTTAACGCCCGGGAGCTGCGCGAGGAGTTGGAGCTGGGAGGCGCGATCTTCCACACCACCAGCGATACCGAGGTCATCGCCTATATCATCACGCAGGAGCGGCTGAGGTGCGAAAGCATCGAGCAGGCCGTGCTGCGCGCCATGGAGCGCATTGAGGGCGCGTATTCGCTGGTGATCATGAGCCCGCAGAAGCTCATCGCCGCGCGCGATCCCCATGGCTTCCGTCCCCTGTGCATGGGCGATCTGGACGGCGATGTGGTCTTTGCCAGCGAAAGCTGCGCCCTGGACGCCATCGGCGCCACCTTTGTGCGCGATATCGAGCCGGGCGAAACCGTGGTGGTCTCCGCTGAAGGCATCAAGAGCCTCAAATGCGGCCGCAAATGCGACAGTTCGCTGTGTGTGTTTGAGTTCATCTACTTCGCCCGCCCCGACAGCGTGGTGGACGGCAGCAGCGTGCATGTGGCCCGCCTGCGCGCGGGTGCGTTCCTGGCGCTGGACCATCCCGTGCAGGCCGACGTGGTCATCGGCGTGCCCGACAGCGGCATCGACGCCGCCATCGGCTACGCCCGCCAGAGCGGCATTCCCTACGGCATCGGCTTCATCAAAAACAAGTATATCGGCCGCACCTTCATCCAGCCCAGCCAGAAGCAGCGGCAGCACAGCGTGCGCATCAAGCTCAACGCCGTGCGCTCCACCGTGGAGGGCAAGCGCGTGGTGCTCATCGACGACTCCATCGTGCGCGGCACCACCTCCGCCCATATCGTCAGCCTCCTGCGCGAGGCCGGGGCCACCGAGGTGCACATGCGCCTGACCGCCCCGCCCTTCCGCTTCCCGTGCTACTTCGGCACCGACATCGACTCCACCGACAACCTCATCGCCGCACACCACAGCGTGGAGGAGATCGCCAAGATCATCGGCGTGGACAGCCTGGGCTTTTTGAATGTCGAACATCTGCCCAAGCTGGCCGATCATTCCACCTGCGGCTTCTGCAACGGCTGCTTCACCGGAAACTATCCCGTGGACCCGCCCCGCGACACCGCCAAGCTCAAGTTTGAGCGCAGCCTCACCGAGCGCCAAAAGACGGAGGAAGGAAACCTATGAAGAGCGAAAGCGCAAGCTACAAGGCCGCGGGGGTGGACATCACCGCCGGCTACCGCGCCGTGGAGCTGATGAAAAAGCACGTGGCCCGCACCATGATTCCCGGCGTGCTGGAGGGCATCGGCGGCTTCGGCGGCCTGTTTGAGCTGGACATGACGGGCATCCAGCGCCCGGTGCTGGTCAGCGGCACCGACGGCGTGGGCACCAAGCTCAAGCTGGCCTTTCTGATGGACAAGCATGACACCGTGGGCATCGACTGCGTGGCCATGTGCGTCAACGACATCATCTGCTGCGGCGCAAAGCCCCAGTTTTTTCTGGACTACGTGGCCGTGGGAAAGAACGTGCCCGAGCGCGTGGCGCAGATCGTGGGCGGCGTGGCCGAGGGCTGCGTGCAGGCGGGCTGCGCGCTGGTGGGCGGTGAGACCGCCGAGATGCCCGGCTTCTACCCGGAGGACGAATACGACCTGGCCGGTTTCAGCGTAGGCGTGGTGGACAAGAGCAAAATTCTGGATAAGGAAACCATGCAGGAGGGGGACGTACTCATCGCCCTGCCCTCCAGCGGCGTGCATTCCAACGGCTTTTCGCTGGTGCGCAAGGTCTTTCAGGTGGAAAAGGGCGGGCTGGACCGCCGCTATGCAGACCTGGGCCAGACTTTGGGCGAAACGCTGCTTACTCCCACTCGCATTTATGTGAAGCCCGTGCTGGCCCTGCTGAAGGCCGGGGTGCGCATTCGCTCCATCAGCCACATCACCGGCGGCGGCTTCTATGAGAACATCCCGCGCTCGCTGGCCGAGGGCATGACGGCCCGCATCGAGCGCAGCGCCGTCAGGGTGCTGCCCATCTTTGACATCATCGCCCGCGAGGGCGGCATCCCCGAGCGCGACATGTTCAACACCTTCAACATGGGCGTGGGCATGTGCCTGACGGTTGCGGCGGAGGACGTCGATCTGGCGCTGGACAGCCTTGCGGACGCGGGCGAGGACGGCGCGTATGCGCTGGGTGAGATCGCGCGCGGCGAAGGCGGGATTGAGCTATGCTGAACATCGCGGTATTGGTGAGCGGCGGCGGGACCAATTTGCAGGCGCTTCTGGACGCGCAGGCGGCGGGAACGCTGAGGAGCGGCCGCATCACGCTGGTGGTGAGCAGCAAGGAGGGCGCCTACGCCCTGACCCGCGCGCAGAACGCGGGCGTGGAAACCGCGGTGCTCGCGCGCGAAGGCGGCGAGACGCCCGCCGCCTACGGCGAGAGGCTGATTGCGCTGCTGCGCGCCCACGGCGTCGGCATGGTGGTGCTGGCGGGCTTTATGCTCATTCTGGACGCGTGCGTGATCCGCGCCTACGAGGGCCGCATTCTGAATGTGCATCCCAGCCTCATCCCCGCCTTCTGCGGCGAGGGGTACTACGGGCTTCGCGTGCACCGGGCGGCGCTCTCTCGCGGCGTGAAGGTGACGGGCGCGACCGTGCACATCGTCAACGAGATTCCCGACGGCGGGCCGATTCTGGCGCAGAAGGCCGTGGAGGTGCTCCCCGGCGACACGCCCGAAACGCTGCAGCGCCGCGTGATGGAGCAGGCCGAATGGTTGCTCCTGCCCCAGGAGACCGAAAAGCTGGCAAGACGCCTGGAAGGGAGCGAAATGGCATGACCGATTTGTTTGCTTATCTGAAAGAACGCCCCTATCCGGGGCGCGGCATTCTGCTTGGCGCGACGCCCGCCGGAAAGGCTGTATGCGCCTATTTTATCATGGGTCGGAGCGAGAACAGCCGCAACCGCGTCTTTGAAAAAACCGACGACGGCATCCGCACCCGCGCGTGGGACGAAAGCAAGATGACCGATCCGAGCCTGATCATCTACCATCCCGTCAGGCGCATGGCGGACGGGACGCTGATTGTGACCAACGGCGACCAGACTGATACCGTGCAGGATTTCCTCGCGCAGGGCAAGGGCTGGCTGGAGGCGCTGTGCTCGCGCACCTTCGAGCCCGACGAACCCAACTGGACGCCGCGCGTGTCCGGGCTGATTAAGCCCTGCGGGAGCCATCTGCTCTCCATCCTCAAGGCACAGGGCGGAAATCCGGACTGCTGCGAGCGCTTCTTCTACACCTATGACGCGGCCACGCCCGGCGTGGGCCATTTCATCAGCACCTATGAGGGCTTCGGCTCCCCGCTGCCCAGCTACCACGGCGAACCGGTCACGGCGCAGGTGCCGGACCTGGACGCCCCCGCGCTGGCGCAGGCCATCTGGGACGCGCTGGATGCGGACAACCGCGTGTCGCTCTACGTATGCGTGGACGGGAATGAGGTCATCATCAACAAGCACGGCGGGGAGGATGAAAACAGATGAACCAGCTGGAACTGAAATATGGCTGTAACCCCAACCAGAAGCCCGCGCGCATCTTCATGAAGGACGGCGAACTGCCCATCAAGGTGCTCAGCGGCCGGCCGGGCTATATCAACTTCCTGGACGCCTTTAACGGCTGGCAGCTGGTGCGTGAGCTGAAGCGCGCCACGGGTCTGCCCGCCGCCGCCAGCTTCAAGCACGTCAGCCCCGCCGGCGCGGCCGTGGGCCTGCCGCTTTCGGACGTGCTACGGCGCATCTACTTCATCGCCCCCGACGCGGAGCTCTCGCCTCTGGCCTGTGCCTACGCGCGCGCCCGTGGCGCGGACCGCATGTCCAGCTTCGGCGACTGGATTTCCCTGTCCGATGTGTGCGACGTCTCTACCGCAAAGCTCATCAAGCCCGAGGTGTCCGACGGCGTGATCGCCCCCGGCTATGAGCCGGAAGCCCTCGAAATTCTCAAATCCAAGCGCAAGGGCAACTACAACATCGTCGAGATCGACCCTGCCTACGAGCCCAGGAAGCTGGAGCAGAAGGATGTATTTGGCATCACCTTCGAGCAGGAACGCAACGAGCTGGTCATCGGAGACGATTTCTTCAGCAATGTCGTCACCGAAAACAAGGAGCTGCCCGACTTTGCCAAGCGCGACCTGGCGATTGCCATGATCGCCCTCAAGTACACGCAGTCCAACTCCGTATGCTATGTGAAGGACGGTCAGTGCATCGGCATCGGCGCGGGCCAGCAAAGCCGCATCCACTGCACGCGTCTGGCGGGCGACAAGGCCAACAACTGGTGGCTCAGGCAGCATGAAAAGACGCTGTCTCTGCCCTTTATTCCCACGCTCAAAAACCCCGACCGCGACAACGCCATCGACCGCTATATCAGCGACGAGTGGGACGATGTGCTGGCCGACGGCATCTGGCAGACGCTCTTTACCGAAAAGCCCGAGGTGCTCACCCCCGAGGAAAAGCGCGCGTGGCTTAAGAAGCTCACCGACGTTTCGCTGGGCAGCGACGCCTTCTTCCCCTTCCCCGACAACATTGACCGCGCGGCCCGCAGCGGCGTGCGCTACATCGCCGAGCCGGGCGGCTCCATCCGCGACGGGCTGGTGATCGAGGCCTGCAACCGCTACGGCATCGCCATGGCGTTCACGGGGCTTCGTCTGTTCCATCATTGATTCGGGGGGGATTTGGCATGAAGGTACTGGTCGTGGGCGGCGGCGGGCGCGAGCACGCCATCGTCCAGAAGCTCAAGGAAAGCAAGGAGATCACCGCGCTCTACTGCGCGCCGGGCAACGGCGGCATCGCGCGGGACGCCGCCTGCGTGCCCATCAAGGCCACGGATGTGGAGGCCATCGCGGACTGGGCTGGCGCGGAAAAGATGGATTACGTGGTCGTCACCCCGGATGACCCGCTGTGCCTGGGACTGGTGGACCTGCTGGCGGCGCGCGGCATCCCCGCCTTCGGGCCCGACAAGGCCGCGGCCCGCATCGAGGGCAGCAAGGTCTTTTCCAAGGACCTGATGCGCCGCTACGGCATCCCCACCGCGCGCTATGAGACCTTTGACGACGTGGAGGCGGCGCTTTCCTACGTGCGCACGGCTCCGTGTCCCGTGGTGGTCAAGGCCGACGGACTGGCGCTGGGCAAGGGCGTACTCATCTGCGAGACGAATGCGCAGGCCGAGGCGGCCGTGATCGAAATGATGAAAAACGGCAAGTTCGGTGCCTCCGGCAGCCGCGTGGTGGTGGAGGAGTTCCTGGAGGGGCCGGAGGTGAGCGTTCTGTGCTTCACCGACGGCACGGCCATCCGCCCCATGGCCTCCAGCATGGATCACAAGCGCGCGCTGGACGGCGACAGGGGCCTCAACACCGGCGGCATGGGCGTGATCGCGCCCAACCCCTGTTACACCCCCGAGGTGGCCGCGCGCTGCATGGAGGAGATCTTCCTGCCCACGCTGGCCGCCATGCGCAAGGAGGGCTGCCCCTTCCGCGGATGTTTGTACTTCGGGCTGATGATTACCAAGGACGGCCCGAAGGTAATCGAATACAACTGCCGCTTCGGCGATCCGGAGACGCAGGCGGTGCTGCCGCTGTTGGAGAGCGACCTGTTTGCCATCATGCGGGCGACCACGGAGGGCACGCTTGCGCAGGCGGACGTGCGTTTCCGCGACGGCGCGAGCTGCTGCGTGGTGCTCGCCAGCAGCGGCTATCCTGAGAAGTACGAAACCGGCAAGCCCATCAGCGGCATTCCGGAGGCGGAGAAGAGCGCCTATGTCTATCACGCGGGAACCAAGATGCTGGAAGATGGCACGCTGGTCACCTCCGGCGGGCGCGTGCTGGGCGTGACCGCCGTGGCGGACGACCTGCTAAAGGCCATCCGGCTCGCCTACGAGGCCGCGGACCACATCCGCTTTGACGGCCTGCACCGCCGCGAGGACATCGGCGCACGCGCCCTCAAGGCGCTCGGATGACACACAAAGGAGAATGAACATGGCAGTTTACCGCGTATATGTGGAAAAATCGCCCGAATACGCCGTGGAGGCGCAGGGCCTTTTGAAGGAGATCCGGCACATTCTGCTCATCAAGAGCGTGACGGGCGTGCGCGTGCTCAACCGCTACGACGTGGAGGGCATCGAGCAGGCGCTGTTTGATCGCTGCATGCCGGTGGTCTTTTCCGAGCCGCCCGTGGACGTGACCTACGACCGTCTGCCCGAGGGCGCGGACGCGGTGATCGCCGTTGAATACCTGCCGGGGCAGTTCGACGCGCGCGCGGCGAGCTGCGAGGAGTGCATCCAGCTGGTCAGTCAGGGCGAGCGGCCCACCGTGCGCACGGCGCGCGTGTATCTTTTCACCGGCACGCCCACGCCCGAGGAGCTGGACCGCATCCGCCGCCACCTCATCAACCCCGTGGAGAGCCGCGAGGCCGACCTGGCCGAAAAGGAGACGCTGCGCCAGCAGTACGACGCGCCCGAAACCGTCGAGACGCTGGAGGGCTTCAACGCGCTGGACGGCGAGGAAATTGCCGCCTTTGTGCAAAAGTACGGCCTGGCCATGGACCGCGACGACCTGGCCTTCTGCCAGGCGTATTTCCGGAGCGAGCAGCGCGATCCCACCATTACCGAGATTCGCATGATCGACACCTACTGGAGCGATCATTGCCGCCACACGACCTTCCTGACCACGCTGGACGACGTGAAGATCGAAAAGCCCGCGGTGGAAGCCGCCTTCAAGCGCTATCTGGCGCTGCGGCAGGCGGTGTACGCGGGCCGCGAGGGCGGGCCCAAGCCCATGAACCTCATGGACGTGGCCACCATCGGCGCCAAGGCGCTCAAGGCGCAGGGAAAGCTTCCCAATCTGGACGAGAGCGAGGAAATCAACGCCTGCTCCATCAAGATCGACGTGGACGTAGCGGGCCGCAAGGAACCGTGGCTGCTCATGTTCAAAAACGAGACGCACAACCACCCCACCGAGATTGAGCCCTTCGGCGGCGCGGCCACCTGCATCGGCGGCGCCATCCGCGACCCGCTGTCGGGCCGTACGTACGTCTATCAGGCCATGCGCGTGACCGGCGCGGCGGACCCGCTGGTGCCCGTGGCCGACACCATGCCGGGAAAGCTCCCCCAGCGCAAGCTCGTGACCACCGCCGCGCAGGGCTACAGCGCCTACGGCAACCAGATCGGTCTGGCGACCGGGCTGGTGGACGAGATGTACCACCCCGGCTACGCGGCCAAGCGTCTGGAGATCGGCGCGGTGGTGGGCGCAGCCCCGGAGCGCAACGTGCGCCGTGAGCAGCCCGCGCCCGGCGATGTGATTATCCTTTTGGGCGGGCGCACCGGCCGCGACGGCTGCGGCGGCGCGACGGGCAGCTCCAAGGTGCACAAGGTGGAGAGCCTGGAAACCTGCGGCGCCGAGGTGCAAAAGGGTAACCCCGTGGTGGAACGCAAGCTCCAGCGCCTCTTCCGCCAGCGCAAGGTGACGCGGCTGATCAAGCGCTGCAACGACTTCGGCGCGGGCGGCGTGAGTGTGGCCATCGGCGAGCTGGCCGACGGCCTGAACATCGATCTGGACCGTGTGCCCCGCAAGTATGAGGGACTGGACGGCACGGAGCTGGCCATCTCCGAGAGCCAGGAGCGCATGGCGGTGGTGGTCGCGGCGGAGGATGCCGACGCCTTCATCGGCTATGCCAACGCGGAAAACCTCGAAGCCACCGTGGTGGCGGAGGTCACGGAGGAGCCGCGGCTCAGGATGACGTGGAAGGGCCACACCATCGTGGACATCAGCCGCGAGTTCCTGAACTCAAACGGCGCGGAAAAGCATGCCCGCGCGCTGGTCACGGACGCGAAGGTGGCCCCGGTGACGTTCGCGGGCGAAACCTTCGCCGAAAAGCTCCGGAACATGGCCGGGGATTTGAATATCTGCTGCAAGAAGGGCCTGAGCGAGCGGTTTGACTCCACCATCGGCTCGGGCACGGTGCTCATGCCCTTCGGCGGCCGCTACCAGATGACCCCCATCCAGACCATGGTGGCCAAGCTCCCCGTGACCGAGGGTGAAACCACCACCGTCAGCGGCATGAGCTACGGCTTCCATCCGCAGGTGATGGCGCAGAGCCCCTACGAGGGCGCGTACCTGAGCGTGGTGGAGAGCCTGATGAAGCTGGGCGCGGCGGGCTTTGACACGCGCAGGGCGTATCTGACCTTTCAGGAGTACTTCGAGCGCATGACCGGCGCGCCGGAGCGCTGGGGCAAGCCGCTGGCGGCCCTGCTGGGCGCGCTGGACGCGCAGATGGACTTCGGCGTGGCGGCCATCGGCGGCAAGGACTCCATGAGCGGCACCTTTGAAAACCTCGACGTGCCGCCCACGCTGGTGAGCTTCGCCATCGCGCCGGGCGTGAGCGGCGAGGTCATCTCGCCGGAGTTCAAGGCCGCCGGGCACACGCTGTGCCTGCTGCGCGCCAGCGCCTTTGACGCCGCGGGCGTGAGGCGCAATCTGGACGCGCTGTACGCGGCCATTCGCGCGGGCAAGGTGCTCTCGGCATGGGCGCTGGGCCTTGGCGGCGTGGCGGAGGCGGCGCTCAAGATGGCGCTGGGCAACCGCATCGGCGCGCGGATTGAAAACGTTGAAAACCCCTTCGCGCAGGACTTCGGCGCGGTGCTTCTGGAAATGGCTCCCGGCGAAACGCTGGGCGAAGCCGTGGGCGAGACGCTTGTGGACTACGTGCTGGAATACGCGGGCGAGCGCGTGGACCTTCTGCCCGTGCAGGAGATCTACGAAGGAAAGATGGACAAGGTGTTCCCCTGGCGGGGCGAGGGCGAGAAGCTGCCCGCCGTCACCTTCGCGGCCAAGCGCTGGCCCATGCCCAACGTCCTTAACCAGCGGCCTGTGGCCTTCATCCCCACCTTCCCCGGCACCAACTGCGAGGTGGACACCGCCCGCGCCCTCATTCGCGCCGGGGCGGAGCCGCGCGTACTGGTCATCAACAACCTGACCCCCGCGGCCATCACCGAGAGCATCGAGGCGGCGGCGCGCATGATCGGCGAAAGCCAGATGATCGTGCTGCCCGGCGGTTTCTCCGGCGGCGATGAGCCCGACGGCAGCGCCAAGTTCATCAACGCCTTCTTCCGCAATCCCCGCATGAAGGACGCGGTGCACGAGCTGCTCAAAACCCGCGACGGCCTGATGCTGGGCATCTGCAACGGGTTCCAGGCGCTCATCAAACTGGGATTGGTACCCTATGGCGAGATCATTGATATCAACGAGGCCTGCCCCACGCTGACCTTCAACACCATCGGCCGTCACCAGAGCATGCTGGTACGTACCCGTGTGGCCAGCAATATGAGCCCCTGGCTCCAAAAGACCCATGCGGGCGATATCCACACCGTGGCGATCTCCCATGGCGAGGGGCGCTTTGTGGCGGTGAACGGGGTGCTGGAGCGGCTCAAGCTCAAGGGGCAGATCGCCACCCAGTACGTTGATCTGGACGGCGATCCCACCATGGACCTGCGCTTCAACCCCAATGGCAGCGCCCTGGCCATCGAGGGCATCACCAGCCCCGACGGGCGGGTGCTGGGCAAGATGGGCCACACCGAGCGCGCGGGCCACGACTTGTACAAAAACGTGGAGGGCGACCGCTTCCAGCCCATCTTCGAGGGCGGCGTGGCGTACTTCCGGTAAACAAAGAAAAACAGGGGGCGCATGCCATATCCGGCATGCGCCCCTTGATATGGAAAACCGTTTGAGAAGGCATGCCTTCCCAAACGGTTTTTTGTCCCTGAGCCGGTTTATGCCTGACACACAAGCCGAACAGGGGATACGGTTACTTTTCGAGATTTTCAACGGCATGCTGCGCTGCGATGCGGCCATAGGTGCCGCCAAACAGCAGCGAACTGCCGCAGCCGTAGTAGCGCACAGAGGACATTTGTGCCACGGCGCAGGAACCGGCCGCATAGAAGCCGGGGATCACATCACCGTTGACGTCGATGACCTGCGCGTTGAGGTTGATGCGCGCGCCGGAATACCCATCGGTGCAGACCATGGGCATACGCAGCAGATAGAAGGGAGCCTCAATGCTTTCCATGTACTCGGCAGGCTTGCCGAAATCCAGGTCCTCGCCCTTGGCGCACAACTCATTGTAGCGGTCCACAGTAGCCTGTACGATTTCCGGATCCAGACCGGTGCCCTCGCAGACTTCCTCGATAGTATTGCCGGTGTAGCCCATTTTGCCATCGCGGGAACCCAGCTCGCTGCTAAGGGCGATCTCAATCACATCGGGATACTGCTTGGCAAAGGCGTCGCCCACCAGCGTCCAACCTTCCTCATAGCCGCCTTCCCAGTTTTTCTGCACATAGTCGAAGCAGAATTCGTCCTCGTTGGCCACGCGTTTTCCGCCGCCATCAAGGAAGATGACGTTGCTCACCGGGGTGATGGTGCTGGTCTGCGGCGCGCCCGGGATGACACTGGGCCAGCCGGTAAGCTTGGTGGAGAAGAAGTAGTACATCATCTGCACGTAGTCCAGGAGGATCATATCGGCATTGGCCTGCTTGGCCAGATAGTAGCCGTCGCCGTCGCCGCTGCCGCTGATGGATTCGGGCTTGAGCAAGGGGTTGAGCTCCTTGAACAGCTCCTCATTGGCGGTGTAGCTGCCGGCACAGAGAATCACGTTGTCGGCATGGATGGTGATGTCGTCGTTATACTTGTTGGTGGCCTTGATGCCCACCACGGCGTTGCCGTCCATAATCAGTTCCGTGCAGGGGGTGCCCATCAGCACGGTCGCTCCTTTTTCAAGCGAGGCGGCGTAGAGGTTGGAGGTGATGCCGCCGCCGCCGCCTAGCACGCAGTGGTTGCGCGGCACGTTGCGCGGCGGGTTTTTGGAGATGGCCTCCAGCTTTTCAAAGGTTACGCCCGCATCCAGCAGGAACTGGATGTAGTCGGTAGAGTCATAGGCGGCCTGTTTGATGAGCTCGCCATCCACTTCGGGCTCATCCTTGTAAAGGGAGTAGATATCCTCGTAGAGCGCCTCGACGTTGTCCTCCACGCCGTTTTCCCGCTGCAGCTCGGTTCCGGCGGCCTGGACATAGCCCTCCGAACGGGTGGTGGAGCTGCCAAGCACCTCCATCTTTTCTACCAGAATGACATCGGCACCAAGGCTGGCGGCCTCCAGCGTGGCCGACAGACCCGCGATGCCGGCGCCGATAACCACCACGTCGGCCTCATATTCCTCGGTCACGGGATCGCGCTTCTCAACGGGGCGGCTCTGCCATTCGGCCACGTCGCCGCCCGCCTGGGCAACGATGTCTGCCATGGCGGTAAAGAAGCCCGCAGACGAAACCGTGGCGCCCGCGACGCTGTCGATACCCAGACTCTGCTGTGCTACCACTTCCTGCGCCAGCAGGTCAAACGCCATGCCGCCGATGGCAGGGGTGTCGCTGTACTCGCCCACTTCCACGGACGTCAGCTTGCCGTCCTCGAAAGCAGCCGTAAGCGTCACGGTGTCCAGGCCGACGCCGGTACGGTTGTAGGAGGTGGCGGAGGCGGTGTAGACGCCGTCGGCGACGACAGAGGCGGTTTTTTCTTCTCCGCGCGCCTGCGCAAGCGCAGCATCGGCGGCCTGAAGCACCGCGTTGGAGGTGATGGTTGCTCCGGCCACGGCGTCCACGCCGGTACCCTGCGCGTCCACAATGGCCTGTGCCACCGTCGCCAGCGCCGCGCCGCCGATAGCGGGCGTTTCATCCCCGCCGGTGGCTTCGACGGCCGTGATGGCGGATTCATCCACCGTGACGGTTACGGTTACGGTGCCGCCAAAGCCCTTGGCTGTGCCTTCATAGGTGCCCGGCGTATAGGCTGCTGAGGCCATTGCCAGCACAGGAGTCACCGCCAGAATGACGGTCAGAAGGAATGCGAGTGCCTTTTTCATGTGTTTCCTCTCCCCCTTGTTTTGTTTTAGCCGCTTTGTGATATCGGGCTGTTGAAAGCAGTATAAAGCCTGTAGCGGCTTCATAGTCAAGAATTTAACAATATTTTTTCAAAGGGATTCCACTTCGGCCAAGGTTGTGGTATATCTGATAGGAGAGAAACGGAGACCAGCGCTGGCGAAAGGAGCTTTTTGGAAATGCGCAACGGGGAAAAATATACGACGGGAGATATGCAGTCCATGTTCGGCCTGACCAACAAGGGTCTGTTTCACTATGAAAAAAAGGGCATTGTGGCTCCCACGCGGCTGAACAATCAGTACCGTGTGTTTACCATGGAGGACTGCTCACGCTTCTTTATGTCGCGCATCTACCGCGAGCTGGGGTTTTCTCTGGACGAGTGCGTAGGGCTTGCGGAGCGGGACCTCGCCGAAGTGACGGACTGCATGCATGAGCGGGAAAAGGCGTTGCTGGGGGAAGCGCGCATGCTGGAAAACCTCTCCAGGGAAGCCGGACGGCTGCACGGGCTGATGGATCGCATTGCCCGTGGGGACACCGGGCCCCGCGAGGTGGTTTCCGAGCCGATGGTGCGGCTGGAAAGCCTGCACTCTCCGGAGGGGAGCGCACCGAAGAATGCGGATAGCTTTCGGGAATGGTTTAGCTACCTGCCGTTTTCTGCCGCTTCGCTCAGCTACCGGCGCGAAAGCCTGACGCAGGGCGGAATCGTGCAATACAGCCTGGGGTTTATCATGGAGCGCAAGCAGGCCGATGCGCTGGGCGTGGACCTCAATGGCGCGGTGAGCGAACTGCCCGCGCGAAGGTGCCTGTATCTGATTGTGGAGGGGTCCGAAACGGGATTTGACGAGCGGGAACGGCTGGCCCCGGCACTGGAGGCGCTGAGGGCATCCGGCCGTTGGCTGACCGCCGACCCCTATTCCCGGATGATTGGCGTATTTCTAAAGGGCAAGGAAATGTTGCGATATGACGAGCTGTGGTGCCCGATCTGATGCGGCCAGTCCCCTGGCATAAAAGTTGACGCCGCACACTTGCCTGACAGGCTTGAGGGCGAAAAAAGGGAAGGGACGGCGTCCGGTTGCGGCGGCCTCTTTGGACGAAACGGAATACCTTTGTTCGCTACGCTTGCGGCCAGGGTTTTCCAACCTTGCTGTAAGGCTTCCGAAGCTACCGCCCATGTCAGCGAGGCAGGCTGCTCGCTGGAGCAGACAGATTATCCCAGGCTCGCACGGGGTGCCTTCTCCAAATGTTTGATTTGGAGAAGGCACCGGGGATCCGGATTTTCTCTGGAGGGATGCGGCCCTCCAAACCCCTCAAAAAAGTCAGTCCGCCGCCAAAGAGGCTCTTTCCGGAAGAAAGCAGCCCCTTTGGCGGCGGACTGAGGGACGCATGCCGAATGCAGCATGCGTCCTTGCTTTTCAATAAAAAAGGGAGGCCGGATTTCTCCGGCCCCCCCAGGGTATGGTTCTGAATTACTGCGCTGCCGCGTCGAGCATGGCCAGCTCCACAGTCAGGTCGATGTACTCGCCATCGGGAATGGAGGTCTGGTCCTCATAGCTGTCCAGGCCGCCTTCCACGCGGTAGACCTTCAGGGTCGCCGTGTCGCCCGCCTGCTTGCTCTGCAGGATGGAGGTCATCTCCTCCATGCTGGAGACGCGGGTGCCGTCTACCTCGACCACGATATCGGCCACCTGCACGCCCGCCTTTTCAGCCGGAGAGCCGCTTTCCACATCCTGCACATAAGCGCCGGTGGGGATCAGGTTGTTGGCTACAGCGTAGCTGTTGGGGTTGAGGTTGCTGACGGTAACGCCGATACGGGGCTTGTCACCGGTGGAGATGCTGGCGCTGCCCTGCGTGGAATTGGAAGTGGAGCCTTCCACATTGCCGTTGCCAGAGAGCACGTCATTGATCAGGTCCTTGGCCTCATTGATCGGGATGGCCATGCCGATACCTTCAACGGTGCTGCCGGTAAACATGGAGCCGGTATACTTCATGCTGGGGATGCCGATGAGCTCGCCCACGACGTTGAACATACCGCCGCCGCTGTTGCCGGCGTTAATGGCCGCATCGGTCTGGATCATGGTGTTGACGGCGCGCTTGCCATAGGCGTCGGTGGCGCTGCTGGTAACTTCACGGTTGAGCGCAGAGATCACGCCCACGGTCGTGGTGCCGGTAAAGCTGAGCGGGTTGCCGATGCAGATAGCCCAGTCGCCCACGGACAGCTGATCGCTGTCACCCAGCACAACGGGCTCAATGTCCAGGTCCTCAACATACAGCACGGCGATGTCCTTGGCCTCGTCGGTACCCTTGAGCTCGGCGGGATAGACCTTGTCGCCGCTGGTGACCTCCAGCATGGTGGCATCCTCGACCACGTGGTAGTTGGTCAGCACGTAGCCGTCCGCCACCACCACGCCGCTGCCGCTGCCCTGCAGTACCTGACGGCTGGTGTCGTCGTCGTTATAGCCTCCGCCGTAGCCATAGCCAAATCCGAAGCCATAATAGCTGTTGCGGTAGGTGGTGTAGTTGTTGACGCCTACGACGCTGCCGCGTACCTTTTCAACAGCCTCCGTGAAGGGGCTGGTGACGACGGTGGCGTTTTCGGTAAGCGTGACGGATTCCGCCCCCGCGGTGCTGTCATGCTGAATCAGGGCGACCGAGGCGACGACCATCAGCACAAGCGCCAGCGCCGCCGAAGTAAATGCGTAGAAATTCTTTCCGGAATGATTGTTGTTACTCTTCATGTAGTGTCCCTCCTTACTACGCGATTATTATAGCCGCCATTTTTGACCTTATCGTGAACGAGCCATGAAAATACTTTTGTAAATTTGGAAAGCCGCATGGCGTGCGTGTTCATATTTGGCGGGGGGAGGGAGAGAAAAAGGGAAAGCAATCAGGCATTTTCGCGCTCGATGGCCTGAATGGCCATGGCGCACTCCAGACGCTTCTGTTCCAGCTTGCATTCCATTTCGTAGGGCTTGGAGATGTCGCCGTTGAAGGCATGGGCGTTGGCCTGGCAGCCGCCGCTGCAATAGAAGCGCGCCCAGCACTGGGAGCATTTTTCCTTGGTGAGCACGGTATTTTGCTGGAAGCGCGCCTGCATGGCGGTATCAAAGGTGCCGTCCAGCACCGAGCCCATGCGCATCCCTTCGCGGCCCACAAACTGGTGGCAGGGGTAGATGTCGCCGTCTGCAGTCACGGCCACGTACTCGTTGCCCGCGCCGCAGCCGGTGAGACGCTTGCGCAGGCAGGGGCCGCCGGTCAGATCCACCATGAAATGGAAGAAACTGAACCACGTGTCCGGATTGCGGCGGCGGATTACGTACTCGCGACCCAGGCGCTCGTATTCCTCGAACACGCGGGGCAGGTCACTTTCGCGGATGGCGTAGTCGTGGCTCTCGTCGGTGACGACCGGCTCGATGGAGAGTTGCTCAAAGCCCTGGTCCGCCAGGTGCAGCACGTCGTTTGCAAAGTCCAGGTTGTAGCGGGTGAAGGTGCCGCGCAGGTAATAGCGCTGCTGGCCGCGCCGCCGAGCGAACTCCTTCGCCTTCTCGATAATGAGGTCATAGCTGCCCTTGCCGTTGGGGGTGGGGCGCATGCGGTCGTGCACCTCCGGCCGTCCGTCGATGGAGATGACGACGTTGTCCATCTCGCGGTTGAGGAAGTCCATGATCTCGTCGTTCATAAGCACGGCGTTGGTGGTGGTGGTGAACTTGAACACCTTGCCGTGGCGCTTCTCCAGCTCCCGGCCGTAGGCCACGACCTCCTTGATGACGGGGAAGTTCATCAGCGGCTCGCCGCCGAAGAAGTCCACCTCCAGGTTTTTGCGCCCTCCGCTGTGGGCTACCAGCCAGTCCAGCGCCTTTTTACCCGTCTCGGCGCTGAGCAGGCAGCGGCTGTGCATGTGGTATTCGCCGGTGTCGGCGAAGCAGTACTTGCAGCGCAGGTTGCAGTCGTGCGCGGCGTGCAGGCACATGGCCTTGACCACGCCGCTATCGGCGGGCTTGACGTCGGAGTAGTCGTCGGGGGTGTCAAGATACCCCTCGGCGATGAGCTGGCGGAGCTCGGAGACGGTTTCCTCCGCTTCCTCGCGCGGGTATTTTTCCGCAAGCCGCGCGGCGATATCCGCATTTCGGTCCTCCAAAAGCAGGGAAAGGGCGTCGTAGGCGATGTCGTCCAGCGACATCACCGCGCCGCTTCCCACGTCCAACGCCATCTTGCGGCCCAGGGCCTCAAAAAGATGAATCATAGAAATCCTCCTGACGGATGGGAATCACATCAAAAAAACGCCGCATCGCACCGGAGCAATGCGGCGACGGGATGCCATGCGGCTTACTTGCCGAAGGAATGGTTCACCTTGCCATCGCGGCCGGCCAGAATCTGGCTGTCCTTGTTGGCGCAGCTCTGGTTGGCGACGGTGCAGCTGGTCTTGCAGGCGCTCTGGCAGGAGCTCTGGCACTCGCCGCAGCCACCGTGGGCCAGGGACTGACGCAGGCAGGGCTCGGAGATGGGCTTGATATGCTTCATGACGGATATCCCTCCAATGTGAAATTTCATTATGCGCCATTCATTATACAGCATGCCACGGCGCATTTCAAGATTTTTGCGGGGAAAAGAGCCGTTTGCCGCGGGATGGGCCACCATGATATAATGAAGCAGCCAATCAGAAAATTTGCAGGAGGTCCCCCGCCATGACGCTGATGGAGCAGCTGTCCGCCTACATTCCCTACAACGAGCAGGAGGCGCGCGACCGTGCGCTGCTGCTGGAGTGCCTGCGCCGCGAACCGGACGTTATGACCCGGCAAAACCCGCTGGCGCATTTCACGGCCTCGGCCTGGATCGTCAACCCCGCGCGCACGCGGGTGCTGATGGTCTATCACAACATCTATCATTCCTGGTCCTGGCTGGGCGGACACGCCGACGGCGAAAGCGACCTGCTGGCTGTGGCCCTGCGCGAGGCGCGGGAGGAAAGCGGCATCCGGTCGGCGCGACCGGTATCGAAGGACATCTTCAGCCTGGAGGCGCTCACCGTGGACGGGCATGAAAAGCGCGGGGCCTATGTATCGTCCCACCTGCACCTGAACGTGACCTATCTGCTGGAGGCCGACGAGGGAGAAGCCCTGACCGTCAAGCCCGACGAAAACAGCGGCGTGCGCTGGTTTACGCTGGAGGAGAGCGAGACGGCGCCTTCGGAGGCATGGTTCTGCGCCAGGGTGTATCATAAGCTCAACTGCAAGCTGCGCGCCATGGCCGGGCCGGAGCAGGCGAGGTAGCGGAAAAAACCGGACTGCAAAATTTTTTTGCGGCCGGTGAGTGGATTGCCTCCCGTCAGACGTATTGGAAGTGCCGTCGGAAAGGACGAGCGACAAACGGGAGGTTGAAATTCATGAAGAAACGAATTGTGGCAATGCTGGTGGCTGCGGTGCTGTGCATGGGTGTGACGGGCGCGCTGGCGGCGTATGGCCGCGGCTACGTGGACGCGGACGGCGACGGCGTATGCGACAACGCGGGAACGGGCTGCGGACTGTACGGTATGGGCCGCGGCTATGTGGACGCGGACGGCGACGGTGTGTGCGACAACGCGGGCTACGGGGCATACGGCGCTGGGCACGGAGCGCGCAGGGGCAGATAACGAAACAGGAAAGCGGGACGCGGAATGCGCAGCGAGCAGGAGGTCAACCGGGCCATGGAGCGGCACGCCGATACGGTTCGCCGGCTGTGACTGATTCATCTGAAAAACCACGCGGACACCGAGGACATCTTTCAGAATGTGTTTTTGAAATATGCTCTCAGCTCCATCCGTTTTGAGAGTGAGGAGCACGAGCGGGCCTGGTTCATCCGGGTGACGCTCAACGCCTGCCGGGATCTTTTGCGCCGGTTCTTTCGCAGGCGTACGGTATCGCTGGAAAAGCTGGTGGAGCAGCCGGCGCAGATCGCCCCGGATCACCGCGAGGTGCTCGAGGCGGTGCTGGCGCTGCCCCAGGCCTACCGCGACGCCGTCTACCTGCACTACTTCGAGGGCATGACGGCCCCACAGATCGGGGAGGCGCTGCGCAAAAACGTCCATACGGTCTATACGCTGCTGACGCGGGCGCGGCAGCGGCTGAGGGAAACGCTGGGAGGCGATGCGTGTGAATAACCGGATCAAGGAAGCCTTCGGCGACGTACATGCGGAGGAGTCGCTCAAACGTGGCACCCTCGATGCAGTCCGGCGCCTGACGCACGGCTACCGCCGCCGGGTCGTAACCCGCCGTCTGGCGCCTGCGCTGGCCTGCCTGATGATTGCGCTGGGCGGCATGGGCGGGCTGTACTTCACCCCTACGTCGGTCATCAGCATCGATGTGAATCCCTCCCTCGAACTGAGCGTGAACCGCTTTGACCGGGTGGTGGGCGTCACGAGCTACAACGAGGATGGTCGGGCGCTCGTGCAGGAGCTCACATTGACGCACCAGAACTACGCCGAAGCCGTCGAGCAGGTACTGGACAGTCCTGCTGTTGCGGATTGCGTATCGCGCGGCGAGGAGGTTACCCTGACGGTGGTGGGGGAGAACGAGGGGCAGAGCATGCGCCTGCTGGCCGGGCTGGAAGGCTGCGCGGCCGGACGGAAGAACACCTTCTGCTGTGCGGCACAGCCTGAAGAGGTAGCCCTTGCGCACGAGGCCGGTCTTTCCTATGGCAAGTACCGTGCATTTCTGGAGGCGCAGGCGCTCGATCCCTCTCTCACCCCGCAGGAGGTGCAGGGGATGAGCATGCGGGAGATCCGGGAGCTGACGGAGGCGTTGGCGGCGGGAGAGGAACCCGTTGCGCAGGAGGACGCACAGCCAGGCCGCCACGGCGGCGGGGGCGGCAACGGAAAGGGAAATCAAGGAAATGGCGGGGGCGCGGGGCGATGAGGCCAATACGCGCCCCTGTCCTTTTTCTGGAAAGCGATTGCTGATCTTTCAGGCATTGACAAGCGGCTTGTGGGCGGCTATAATACGTTGGTGATTCTATGCCCCGGCGCAAGCGTCGCACCGCCAAGCAGGCGGACGGCGCTGCTTTGTGCTATTTTAAGGGGCGAAGCGCATATCAGAAATGCAGGGGCGGCCCATGCCGCCGAAAGGAGACCCAAAGCCATGGCGGACCAGGAAAAGAAAGTCATTCTTACCCGCGAGGGGTATGAGAAGCTGGAAAAGGAACTGGACTACTACATCAGCGTCAGGCGCAACGAAATTTCCGAGCAGATCGCCATCGCGCGCGGCTTTGGCGATCTGAGCGAGAATGCCGAGTATGATGAGGCCAAGAACGAGCAGAGCCGCATCGAGGCCAAAATCGTGGAGATGGAAAACACCCTGCGCAACTGCGTGGTGGTGGAGGACGACGAGGTCAGCACCGATGTGATCGGCGTGGGCAACACCGTGAAGGTGCAGAATCTGACCATGAAGATCGAACAGACCATCACCATCGTGGGCGCAAACGAAACCGACCCCAAGAACATGAAGATCAGCTCCGAAAGCCCCATCGGCGCGGCCCTCCTGGGCAAGCGCAAGGGCGAGACCGTCGATGTGGAGGTTCCCGCCGGCGTGATGAAGCTCAAGGTGCTGGAAATCAGCCGGTGACGCATTAGCATACCAAAGGAGAGGGTTTCATGGACACACAGGCCGCCGTTCCCCAGCAGCTGACCGAGCAGGAGAGCATCCGCCGCGAAAAGCTGCGCAAGCTGCGCCAGGCGGGGCAGGACCCCTACGCCATCACACGCTACGACCGCACGCATGAAAGCACGGATATCCTCAATGGCTTTGACGAGCTGGAGGGCAAGGAAGTCAGCGTGGCGGGCCGTATGATTTCCAAGCGCGTGATGGGCAAGGCCAGCTTTGCCCACATTCTGGACGCGCAGGGTGATTTGCAGGTTTACATGCGCCGCGACGACCTGGGCGAGGAGGCATATGCCGCTTTTAAGGACATGGACATCGGCGACGTGATCGGCGTGAAGGGCACGGTGTTTCGCACCCAGAAGGGCGAAATCAGCGTGCACGCCAGTCAGGTGACGCTGCTGTGCAAGAGCCTCAAGGTGCTGCCGGAGAAGTTCCATGGCCTCAAGGACCCGGATCTTCGCTACCGTCAGCGCTATGTGGACATGATCGTCAACCCCGAGGTGCGCGAGACCTTCCGCAAACGCAGCCGTGTGATCAACGCCGTGCGCGATTTTCTCAATGCCCGCGGCTTTCTGGAAGTGGACACGCCGGTCCTGCACACGCTGGAGATTGGCGCGGCGGCCCGTACCTTCAAAACCCATCACAACGCGCTGGATATCGACATGTTCCTGCGCATCGAAACGGAACTGTATCTCAAGCGCCTGATTGTGGGCGGTTTCGACCGCGTGTACGAGGTGGGCAGGCTGTTCCGCAACGAGGGCATGGACGCTACGCACAACCCGGAGTTCACCAGCGTGGAGACCTATCAGGCATACGCCGACTACAACGACGTGATGGAAATGGTCGAAGAGCTTTACGCCTACGTGGCCAGTACGGTGTGCGGCTCCACCTGTGTGCCCTATGAGGGACAGATGATCGAGCTCAAGGCCCCGTGGCGGCGCGTGACCATGGCGCAGGCCGTAAAGGATGCCTGTGGGGTGGATTACGACAGCTGGAAAACGGATGAGGAGGCGCGCGCCTGCCTGGACGCCATGGGCGTGCATGTGGAAAAGGAGGCCAAGCGCGGCGACTGCCTGGTTGCTCTGTTCGATGAATATGTGGAATCCACGCTTGTTCAGCCTACGTTCGTGACCGATTATCCGGTGGATATCTCGCCCCTGGCAAAGCGCAAGCAGGACAATCCCGACCTGACCGAACGGTTTGAGTATTTCATCAACGGGCACGAGTTCGGCAACGCTTTCAGCGAGCTCAACGACCCCATCGACCAGCGTGCCCGTTTTGAGGAGCAGGTACGCCTGCGTCATGCGCAGGGCATCATGACCGCCCAGGTGGACGAGGACTTCCTCAACGCCCTGGAGTACGGCATGCCCCCCACCGGCGGACTGGGCTTCGGGGTGGATCGCATGGTGATGCTCATGACCGACAACGACTCCATCCGCGACGTGCTGCTGTTCCCCACGATGAAGCCTTTGAAATCCGGAAATGATGCCGCACAACAGGCTTGCGAAACCGCCTCGGGGGAGGAAAAGGCAGAGCCGGAAAAAATCGACTTTTCCAAGGTGGAAATTGAGCCTTTGTTTCAGGATTACGTTGACTTTGAAACCTTCAGCAAGTCCGATTTCAGAGCCGTGAAGGTGCTTGCCTGCGAAGCCGTACCGAAGTCGAAAAAGCTGCTGAAATTCACCTTGGACGATGGTACAGGCGAAAACAGAACGATTTTAAGCGGAATTCACGCCTATTACGAGCCGGAAGAACTGGTGGGCAAGACCTGTATCGCCATTACCAATCTTCCGCCAAGGCAGATGATGGGAATGGATTCCTGCGGTATGCTGATAAGCGCCGTACATCATGAGGAAGGCAAAGAAAAGCTTCATCTTCTGATGGTGGATGACCATATTCCGGCGGGCGCGAAGCTCTATTAAGACGGATTGCCCAAACGGGAGAGCGTTCCTAAAATAGGTCCAACAGGATGCATCGTTTGGGGCAGGTAAATGCAAAAAATTGCATAATGAGAAACCAAACAAAGAACCAAAGAGGGCGGTGTCTGAACAGGCAGACATCGCCCTTCTTGGATGGAAAAATCCATGTTTGGTTGTGGAAAACGGCACAGGAGGGCTGTCTGACCGAATGTTAATATGCGTTGCTTGCAGCAACGGCCCGTCTTATATACAATCATGGCAGCATCTGAAAGGAAGGTGGTTATCCAAAATGCTCAATGAAAATATCCGCTCAATCAGAAAGGCAAAAGGGCTTTCGCAGGAAGAACTTGCCATCAAACTCAATGTGGTGCGGCAGACGATTTCCAAATGGGAAAAAGGCTTGTCAGTCCCGGATTCCGATCTGTTAATTTCCCTATCAGAGGTATTGGAAACCCCCGTCAGCACGTTGCTTGGAGAAACAGTGGCTGAGCCGGAAAGGAATGACGTAAAGGCGATTTCCGAAAAGCTGGAGGTTATCAACCATCAGCTCGCCCAAAGAAAAACAACGAGGCGGAAGATCGTTCATTGGATATGTATTGCCTTGTGTGTGGCTGTCGGCCTGATATTTGCGGCCCTGACCGTATTCAAGAGCCCTTACTTGGGCTGGGATGCCAGCGCCCCTGAAACCGCCGTTATCCGGGTGGGAATTCATACCATGGAATGGATATTCGTAAGAACCGCACCGCTTGTCCTGCTGGGAGGCATTGTCGGAGCTTTTTTGACACGAAAAAAAGAGTAACAGGAAAATCGGGCCGTTAAAAAGCCCGGCTACGCGGAAAAGCCATGTTTCCTGCGCATCCGGGCGCCTGAAACGCTTCTGAGAATTTCCGGAACAAAGAAGGGAATGTCCGCCCCATGTGCTGTTGCGCGGAGCAAAGCGACCCGAAGGTGGGGGCGAAACAAGCGGCAGGCGCGGGCGGCGCCTGCCGCGACCATCGAACGCTTGGGGCATGGATATAACATCCGTCAAGGTGCAGAGGAAAGCGCAAAGGATCGAACCATTGCGCCATGATAACGCCGCCTTCCACACTTTGTCAGCCTTTTTGCATCATGCGGGGCACGATGCGCAAGTCAGATCAGGCGCGCCTCACAGGGGTATGATACAATGGGGACAAAGCCTGGGCAAGGAGGGGGAAGGCCATGTGTCAGTGGCACAGGAATATCCAGCGCATGATCGACGAAATCGACGCCTGTATCCGGCGCGAAGACGACGAGGCGTCAACGTTAAGCCGCCTGGCCGGGAAGCTGGGATACTCGGAGAGCTACGTCTCCAGGAAATTCAGGGAGCTTTCCGGCATGCGGCTGAGGGAATACCTGTGCGGTCGTAGGCTGGCCTTTGCCCTCAGGGATCTGCGCTGCGGTGGAAACGGGATTCTGGACATTGCGCTGAAATATGGCTATTCCTCCAGCGAGGCGTTTGCCCATGCGTTTAAGGCGGCCTACGGGCTGTCCCCCAGCGCATACCGCCTGAATCCTGTGCCGGTCGCGCTCCGCACCGTTTTGCGGCCATTGGACTGTTATCTGGTGGGGGCGGAAAAGACAGACGCAGCGGAAATGGACGGCGGGGTAAAGACGTATTTTATAACCCTTCCTGCCCACAAGTTTCTGCACATCCGCAACTATGAAAGCATCGGCTACTGGGACTTCTGGCAAAAACAGAGCCTGATTCCCGGGCAGGACCATGAAATCATTTGCGGGCTGCTGAGCCGCATTCCTGACAAGCTGGATGATTTGGGCGGAACGGAAGCCGACAGCGGCAGCGGCCAGGTGATGGGGTTTATCAACGAGCCGGAGGGACGGATCTGCAGCTGGGGCATACCGCTTGCGGAGGCGTACGGTGTCCGTCTGCCAGCCGGCTACACGGGGCCCGTTCCGCCGCAGATGCAGCTGATGGACGTTGCAGAGGGAACCTACGTCGTTTTTGAGCATGGTCCCTTTGATTTTGAAACGCAAAACACCCTGGTTGAAGAAAAAATCGAAAGGGCGATGAAGGCGTTCCAGAATGAGCGGACGGGATACCGGCTTGATCTGACGCCGGGCAGGGTGTTCTACTTTTACCATGACTGCAAGCGGTTCTGGAAGTATGTAAGGCCGGTGAGGGAGGAAACGACCACCTCGCCAACCAACGATGAGGCGCAGGCCGCACGCCTAAAGGAATAAGAAAAAGCAGCTTATGCTTGCTGCTTTGCCACAACGCGCCAAGGCCTGGACCGTCTCTTGCAACAGGGACGCCAGACCGTTGAAAAAACCCACGCTTTGGGAGAAAGCCGCGTTTCTTGCGCCCTGCAGGCGCTCGCAATATTAGCAAAAAAATGCCGCGGCATAAGGCTTTGGGACGCAGCCCCCAACCCCGGCAGGCGCGGAGGGAAGCGCCTGCCCGGTGGGCTGTTGGGCCGAAGGCCCAAAGCGACCCGCAAGTGGACCGCGACGATTGAGCGGGCAAAACGGAAGCAACATGGCGTCAGGGAAGCGCGAATGATTGGGCACCCGATGATCCCTCCTGCACTCCGCACCTTGTCAACGGCCTGACGCTTTCTCCTGATGGAAACGAAACAAAATGCCTGACAGGCAAATGAAGCCGGTGGCCGGGCACCCTGCGATCCATTCCAAGCCAGAAAAAGGGCCAATGGCTTGCCTACTCCCTCGACTCCAAAGCGCCCTCACGCGCCTTGCCGGTGGAGGAACGCACAATGAGCTGCGGGGTGTATTCGATTTTGTTGACAAACGGTCCGGGAGCGGCGGCAGGGGCGGTGCGGGAGAGGATCATGTCTACGGCGGCCTGACAGCGAGTGCGCAGGTGATGATCGATGGTGGTCAGACTGGGCGTGGTGATGGCCGAGGAAAAGATGTTGTCAAAGCCGCAGACCGAAACATCGCTCGGAACACGGATGCCGCGGGCGGTCAGCTCGGCCAGAATGCCCAGGGCAGTCATGTCGTTAACGCCGATGAGCGCGGTGGCATTGCTGCGACGGCGGATGAGCTCGGCGGTCAGGGCGCGGCCGACGTTGTACTCGTAGGGCATGTTGGTGAGAGCGTCGGCCTCGGCGCTGCGTTCGGCGGAGAGCACCTCAAGACCATCCCGAATTCCATGGGATTCCAGCTGCCGGCGGATGCCCTCCAGGCGCTGGCTGCGCGCCAGGGAGAGCTGATTGAAGGGGGTGGAGATAAAGACCAGCCTGCGGTGGCCCAGCTGGCACAGATGCTCGGCCAGCAGCGCGCCTGCGGCCACGTTGCGCAGCTCAATGGAGCATACGCTCAGCTCATCCTGCTTTTCCCCGATGAGCACCGTGGGCAGGGTGTCGGCGATCTTCTCCACCAGCCGGGGAAAGCTGGGAAGAAACGTATAGATGATGCCGTCCACGTGCGCGTCCACGAATGTGTTGAGGTAGAATTTTTCCAGCTCCGGCTTTCGGAAGGTGTTGCACACGATGACGCGGTAATCCAGGCTGTCGGCGTACTGCTCAATGGTCTGGATGATTTCGGAATAGTATTGATTGGTCAGCGTGGGGGTAAGCACCAGCAGCATCCGGGAGCCTGCCTGCGCGCTGGCCTTTTTGCGGGCGGGCAGGTGGTAGTTGAGCTGCTGTGCGGCAGCGAGCACGCGCTCGCGCGTTTCACTGCTGAAGGTAATTTTGCTGCTGTTATTGAGAATCAGGGATACGGTGGCCTGTGATACACCCGCCAGCGCCGCCACATCCTGCGAAGTCGCCTTTTTCATATGGAATCGTACCTCCTCATTCATCACTAATATTATAATGAAAATAACCCACGTGTCAACCAGCGTATCCGCGCTCAAAAAGGCCGTTTTTTCATACCACTTTTCCACGGTTTTTCTTGACATTCAAGCGCTTGTCGGCTATACTGATGACGATGGATATTATTTATATTTAATAATTATTACTAATATTTCAATGCTGGGACAGGGAGAAAGTGGTGCATTCAAGATGGAAATGGACCGATCCAACGCCCGTTCCCTCCTCCGGAAACCCATCCTGGCCCTTGGGGAGCTGCTGGTGGACCTGGTGCCGGAGCGCACGGGCATGCGCATAGAGGATGCCGGAACGGTGATCAAGACCGCCAGCGGGTCGGCGGGTATTTTTGCGTGCGCGGCTGCGCTGCTGGGAGCCCAAAGCGGCTTTATTGGAAAGGTGGGCCGGGACAGCCTGAGTCGAATGGTGATGCGCACGCTGGAGGAGCAGGGGGTGGACCTGAGCTGCGTGACCATTTCGGACCAGGGACAGATTGGCCTGGCCTTTCTGGAATACCTGCCGGGCGGAGGCCGCAACTATCAGTATTACCGCAAGCATTCGGTAGGCAGCCTGCTGGGCGCCGACGACCTGGATCAGGCCGGTATAGCGGGCGCCTACGCGGTACATTTTCCCGGGATGCTGCTGGAGCTCACGCCCCAGATGCGCGGCGCGTGCGAGCGGCTGGTGGAAATCGCCCGCTCAAACGGCGTGCTGGTGTCCTTCGACCCCAACATCCGTCAGGAGCTGGCAAGCGGCTCGGATGCGCTCCGCCGCCTGCAATGGGCCATGGAGCAGGCGGACGTGGCGGCCCCCACGCTCGCGGAGGGCCAATTCCTCACCGGCGAAACCACCGTGGGCAACGTGCTGCGCGCACTGCACCGCATGGGGCCGCGCGTGGTGGCGCTGACCCGTGACAAAGACGGAGCCGTCATCAGCATGGACGGACAGGTGGCCGTGGCCGAAGGCATCGATATGGAGGCGGTGGACCCCACCGGTGCGGGCGACACGCTGGCGGCGGCGCTGTGCGTGGGGCTGCAGGAGGGTATGCCGCTGATGCGGCTGGCGGCGTTTTGCAACAGCGCAGGCACGCTGGTCATTACGCGGCGCGGGGCCATCGGCCTGGCGCTGCCCACCCGTGAGCAGGTGGAGGCGCTGGCCGCCTCGGAGGCATGCCGCGTGACCTGCCTGCCGCTGGACAGCATGCCCTGAGAGCGGCTCGCGGCACAAACCACATATGCGAAAGGAAGGAACAACGGCATGATATCGCTGAAACAGCGTCTCAGAAACGGCGAACAGGTGCTGGGCACCATGGTGGCCACCTTCGCCAGCCCGGATATCGGAAAGATACTCAAAGGCTGCGGCTTTGACTTTTTCATCATCGACTGCGAGCATGGCTCCTTCACCACGCGCGAGGTAGCCAACATCATCGCCGTGGCGCGTGGCGCACAGATCCCCGCGCTGGTGCGCATCCCGGAGATGCGGCGCGAGCACGCGCTCAAGTTCATGGAGATGGGCGCAAGCGGCCTGCTTTTGCCCAACACCGAAACCGCCGAGCAGGCGCGCATGCTGGTGGACTGCGCCAAGTACGCGCCTCTGGGGCATCGCGGGGTGTCGCTGTCGCGGCCGCATACGGACTTTGCCAGGGTCAGCGGCGCGGAATACATGCCGCGTGCCAACGATGAAACGCTCCTGATGTGCCAGATCGAATCGCGCCGTGGCGTGGAAAATATCGAGGCCATTCTGGCGGTCGAGGGCATCGACGTGGGCTTCATCGGCCCCAACGACATGACGCAGGACTATGGCATCCTCGGCCAGTTCGAGCATCCCGACATCGTGGCTGCCTTTGAGCGCGTGATTGCGGCGGCCAGGGCCAACGGCAAGTGGTCCGGGGTGCATTTCGGCTCCGCCGCGCCGCTCGCGCCGTGGCTGTCGCGTGGTATGCAGATCAACATGTGCGGCAGCGACAACGGCCTCCTGGCGCTGGGCGCGGCCGCGATGCGCAGGCAGCTGGAAGGAGGCGTGGCATGAAGATCGTCGTGCTGGACGGATATACCGAGAATCCGGGGGACCTGAGCTGGGCGGGCTTTGAGGCGCTGGGAAGCCTCACGGTATACGACCGCACCCCCTTTGTAGAGGGAAATGCCGAGATCCTGCGCCGCGCCAGGGGCGCGGAGGCGGTGATCGTGAACAAGACCCCGCTGTCCGCCGAGACCATCGGGGCGCTTTTGCCGGAGCTTCGCTACATCGGCGTGCTGGCCACGGGCTTCAACGTGGTGGATATCGCCGCCGCGAAGGCCGCGGGCATCCCCGTGTGCAACATCCCCACCTACGGCACCACGGCGGTGGCACAGTTCGCCATGGCGCTGCTGCTGGAGTTGTGCCATCACGTGGCCGACCACAGCCGCTCCGTCAAGGCGGGCGACTGGAGCCGTTGCCCGGACTTCTGCTACTGGAACACGCCGCTCATCGAGCTGGCGGGAAAGACCTTCGGCGTCATCGGCTATGGGCGCATCGGCCAGGCCACGGCGCGGCTGGCCGCGGCCTTCGGTATGGAGGTGCTGGCCTGTGACACCTATGCGAAGCCCTGCCCGCCCGCGCGCCTGACCACGCTGGAGGAGGTTCTGGAAAAGAGCGACGTGATCAGCCTGCACTGTCCCCTCACGCCGGAGACACAGGGCATCATAAACCGCGAGACGCTCGACCGAATGAAAGACGGGGTCTTTCTGCTCAACACCTCGCGCGGGCCGCTGGTGGACGAGGCCGCGCTCGCAGACGCCCTCGCGGGCGGCAAGGTTGCGGGCGCCGGACTGGATGTCCTGGCCGTGGAGCCGCCTCTTGCGGACAACCCGCTCATGGCTCGGCCAAACTGCCTCATCACGCCGCATATCGCCTGGGCGCCCAAAGAGAGCCGCCAGCGGCTGATGGACGTGGCCGTGGCAAATCTCAAGGCATGGCTGAACGGCGCGCCTCAGAACGTGGTGAATCCATAAACGGATACGAGAAAGGGCCGCACCCTTTCCCCGGAGGACGGGGAGGGCGCGGCCCTTCAGGTTGCTGACAAAGTGTGGGGGCTTCCCGGTTGCTCAATCATTCGCGCGGCCCTGACGGTTGCGCGAATGGTTTCGCTGCCCCGCTGCAAGTCGCTTTGGGTCTTTGGCCCAACAGCCCACCGGGCTGGCGCTTCCCTTCGCGCCACAGGGCCGGCGCTTCCCTCCGAGACCGTCAGAGCGTCACGACGCGCCGCTGCGCATACGCTTCCAGCGCGCCGGTGAGCAGATGGTGGCTCATTTCCGCCTCGGCGGGCGTGAAGCAGCCGAAATCGCAGGGCAGGCCGCGCAGCTCGCTCACATATGCGGCGAACATCTGCAACAGCGAATCCGAGAACCCGAACTCGAAGATGCTCCCAGTGATGACCGGATAGAGCGTCTTTTGCCCCACCACCAGCCGCGCCCATGCCTGCTCCCGGCCCACGGCCTGAGTGTAGCGCACGGCGTTAGGGTCGTCGGTGGTGAAGCGGGCGGACATGTTCAGGCCGTAGATCTCGTATTCGACGGTATTGGTACAGCCGGGGGCCATGCGCTTCATCTCCATCTGCATGGGGAAGCGGTCGCCGGCGGCGTTCTCGGCCTCGCAGAGCAGAATCGCGTTGTCCCACGTCTCGCAGGGCACGGGCGCGCCGTCGGGACCGGGGCGCTGCGGCACGAGGTTGGCCAGCTGGGCGCTTACCGTCCGCGGGCGGATGCCCAGATGGAAGGGCAGGTGCTGGGTGTGGATGCCCAAGTCGCCCATGCAGCCGTAGTCGCCGTTGATATTGCGCATGCGCTTCCAGTTGATGGGCTTGTTCAAATCCATGTCCGAGGAATGGCGGATGGCGAAGCGCGCCTCTATGATGCGGCCGAAGGCGCCCTCGCGGTACCATTTCACCATCTGCTGCACGGCGGGATAGTAGGGAAACTCGCTGGTGCAGCGCACGAACACCTCCGGGCGCTCCGCCATGGCAGCCTTGATCGCTTCAAAACCCGCCAGGTCCATGCCAAAGGGTTTTTCGCCCAAAAGGTGCTTGCCCGCGCGGATCACGTCGCTGTAGACCTGCGCGTGCAGGTTGTGGGGCACGGCACAGTACACCGCCTCCACCTCGGGGTTCTTAAGCAGCTCGCGGTAATCCTGATAGAAATACCGCGTGTCCGGCACGCGCTCAAACCACGCCAGCCGCTCTGGCGAGGCATCGCACGCCGCCACAATCACGGGGCGGGGCAGGTCGCCCGTCAGGTGCAGCCAGCGCATGGACACGCTGGCAAACTCCCGTCCCATCAGGCCGCAGCCGATGATGCCGAAGCGTACCTCTGCGCTCATGCCCCCGCCTCCTTTCCCTCCAGCGCCTCCTCAAACAGCGCCACCAGCTTGCACACCATGGCCGGGGTGGCGGTCAGCGGCAGCTTGGTCAGCGCGGCGGGCGGGCAGTTGGGCTTGTAGGTCTGGGCGCTGATGTCCACGCAGCGCTCCTGCGCCATGCGGCGGCAAAACGCCGTGGCGTCCTCGACGCGGTGGAAGTGCAGCGCCGTCATGTGCGCGTCGCCTGCCACGCCCACGCACAGGTCCGGGTGCCTCTCGGCCAGCCTGCGCATCTCCTCGTGGTACAGGCCACCCGTCTTACGGATATGCGGCCCGTTGGCCTCGATGAAGGCCATCGTGATCAGATAGGCCAGGCTGGCCAGCTCCTCCTGCCCGTTGGTGACCAGCGCGCCGAACTGGCTCAGGATGTCAAACGCGCCGCTCAGCAGCAGGCGGCTGGCGGGATAGACGCCGCCGGGGAAGCCCTTGCCCACGGAGACGAAGTCCGGCGTGAGGCCGTACTGCCGAAACAGGAACAGTCCCTCGTACCAGGCGCAGGACTGGATCTCGTCGCACAGCACCGGCGTGTCGCTTTCGCGGCAGAGGCGGTAGGCGGCCTGAAGATACGCTTCCTCCAGCCGGATGGCCCCGTAGTTCATCATGATGATCTCGTGACAGAAGCCCGCGGTCTTGTAGGGCGGGGTGTTCCATGCTTCGATGGCCTGCCGGAAGCCCGCGGCGTCGTTGATGGGCACGGAAACCACGCGGTAGATGCCTACGTCCTCCATTTTGCGGGTAAATTCGGGCCACAGGCCGCGCAGGGTCTGGGCCACGACGGTGGTGCCGTGGTAGTTGCCCGCGAGCCCTCCGGCCTGGTCCGCCATGACCAGAAACACGGGAATGCGCCCAGCGTAGGGCGCAGACGAGCCGTCGAGGCTGTAAAAGCGCACCAGCATCATCTTCAGCGCCGCCTCCACCGCCAGCGAGCCCGTCTCCAGGTTGATGACCCGGCTGAGCACGCCCGGCTCCCTGGAGGCGATCACGCCTTCCAGCGCGGGATCGTCAGGGCGCAGGCCGTTGGCCGCGGCGATCAGGCGGCGCTCCAGCGTACGGGTGATGAAGCCGCGGGTGTTGTTGTGCGTGGCGTTGGGCACGCCCAGCGCGCGGGCACGGTCGATCAGCGCATAGCCGGGGAAGCTATGGCCCAGCGGAATCTGGTAGTGCTCGCTCTTGCCGGTGAAGTACAGGCGGCCGTCCTCGCCCACACGGAAGGCCCCCAGCGCCGACAGCGGCGCGGCCCCGCTGTGCTGCGCCGCCCGATAGGAATCCGTGGGCGCGCCCGCCTCGTCGCCTGCAAAGCCGCGCGTCACGCGGCAGTCCACCCGCTCCATCAGCTCCTCCTGACGGCGGGCGAAGGCTTCGGGATACCAGTCGATCTTCTCGTCGGCCAGGGCGCGCAGCGCCTCCGGATTTTCACCCGTGAGCAGTGCGCGCGCTTCGCATACCGCCCGCGTGTAGTCCGCGCCCAGCAGGTCGCTCAGGGACAGACGAAGGTTCTCAATCATCCAAAACGCCTCCTTTGTGGCTCATATCCGCACAAATTCGATGCCCGCCAGCCGGCACCACAGCCGGACGCGCTCCTCCGGCACGCCCTCCACGATCACCTCATGATGCGTGCCGCCCTGCTCCAGCCACGCCTTCACGCAGGCGCGCACGCCGCTTTGCGGCCGGAAGAAGAGATAGGGCATGTCGCAGCGCCGCAGGTCCGTCTTGTCCAGCACCTCGCCCGGCGCGTAGACCAGGCGGAAACGGTCGCCGCTCAGGTGCGCAAGGCTCATCACCGCTACGGGTCCGGGCTTCTGGGCGAAGATCAGCGTCGGCGGGTTGTCCAGTCCGCCCTCGCCGAACACGCGGTCCATCAGGAACGGCTTTCGGTCCGTGCGGGCCATGGCCCAGTTGCCCTCGCCCGCATGGCACATCAGGATGGCCTCGCGCGTCAGGTCCATCATGTACATCTCGCTGAAGTTGGCGCGCCCGCACAGGCGGATCATCGCGGCCATGAGCATGGCGCAGGTGGCGTCGCCCTCGGCGGCGTAGCCGTAGCCCTCGGCCATGAGGTTGGACGCGGCCAGGAAGGGCAGGTGGATGAAGCGCCCGTCTGCGCCCAGCTCGTCAAAATGGAGGGTGTAGCCCGCGTAGCCGCCCGCCTCCAGCCAGGCGCGGATGCCCAGGTACATGCGCACCGACTCGGCGTGCCGCTCCGGCGGCATGTGGGGGTCCACGTCGAAGCGCTCGCGGTCCAGCACCATCAGCCGCGCGATCTCCTTTTCGTCCGCTTCGGCGCACAGCCGCCTCACCGTGCCGATGGAATCGTACACAAATTCCGGCCCCAGCACGCGGTAAACCGCCATGTCGTCCGTCACCACGTCGCCCATGCCGGGCAGGCGGCCGATCACGCCGATGCGCATGCGCCGCATGGCCTCCACCGTGCGCGCCGCCGCGCCGAAGTCCCGGACGAAGGCGGCGAGCTCGCCGTTTTTGCGGCTGCCCGCAAAGAAGACGCAGGGGATGCCTGCGCGCAAGAGGCAGTTGGCGTTGTCCTGCGAGCCGTGGATGCCCTGGTTGACGGTGAGCTCCAGTTCCTCAAAGTCGTCGCCCACGGTTTCGTCGGGCTGCACCAGCGCCAGCGCCAGCGGGAGCGAATTGCGCTGCATGGCGTGTACCAGGTACTGCCCCTGCGAATAGGTGAGCAGCAGAATCAGGATGCCGTCCAGCCCCTGCGCGTTGAACCCGGCCACGATGGCCTCGATGTCGGCGCGGCTCAGCGCTACGCGGGGAAAGACGCACTCCGCCACCTCCGAAAGCGACGAAACGACCTCCTCCACATAGGCGTGCTGCCGGGCCGTGATACCCGGAAACAGCGGCTCGTAGCCCTCCAGCATCAGCGCCAGCACGCCGAGGCGGGGTTTGTTTTGAGCTTGCATTGCGATGCCTCCTTCAGTCCAGTACCTCGTCGGAAAACAGCGGTTTCAGCGCCGCGTACAGGCGGCGGTAGCGGCCATGGGCAGCCTCCGCCCGCGCGGCGAGGGCGGGGTCGGGCGCGTAGGCCGCCGCCTCACGCGGCGGGGGGACCTCTCCGCGCGTGATCAGACCGCTCCCCCAGCCCGCCAGCAGCGCCGCGCCCTGCGCGGCGGCCTCGGTGCAGGCGGGCACGCGGAACACGCGGCCGCAGATATCGGCCTTCATTTGCAGCCAGACGGCGCTGCGCGCGCCGCCGCCCAGCGAGCGCACCTCCCGAGCCGGGCAGCCCAGCCGCTCCAGATCGGAGAGAAAGTCGCGGATCATGAACGCCGCCGACTCCATCACGCTGCGCGCCAGATGCGCCCGCGTGGTGGACAGGCGCGCACCGTAGAACGCCCCCCGCGCGCCGGGACATTCGTCCTGATCGGGCGCGCCCGCCAGGAAGGGCAGAAACGTCACGCCCTCGCATCCCAGGGGCACGGCGGCGGCCTCGCGATCCAGCGCGGCATAGCCCGCGCCCCCGGCGGGCAGGTCCGGGCAGCACACATCCCGGAACCAGCGAAGCGCCATGCCCGCGGTGTTGCCGATGGGCAGGTACAGATACCGGCCCGGCAGCGCGTGACGGTAGACCGTCACGCGACCCTCCGGCGGGAAGGCGGGGGTTTCGGTGCAGGCGGCCATCACCAGCGCGGTGCCGGTGGTTTCCGTCACCGTGCCCGGCTCCGTGGCACCGGCGGCCAGCGCGGCGGCGGTCTGGTCCATGGCCCCCGCCGCCACGGGGATGCCCTCCGGCAGTCCCAGCAACGCCGCTGCCTCCCTTTGCAGCGGCCCCGCCTTCTCCCCGCACGGCACGCATGCAGGCAGCAACCGCACGGAAATCCCGGCGGCTTCCAGCGCCTCCGGCCAGTAGCGGTCATGGCGGATGTCATACCAGCCGGTGGAGGTCTGCACCGCGGGCTCGGTGACCGCGCGGCCCGTGAGCCAGCCCAGCAGGTAGTCCTCCAGCAAAAGCAGCCGCTCCGCCCCGCGCAGGCCCCCGTTTTCACGGAGCCACATCGCCTTGGCCAGCGGCGTGGTGCCGCTCGGCTGTGGCAGGCCCGTTGTTTCATAGAAGCGTTGGCGACCCAGAATTCTCTCCAGCTCCGCGGCCTGCGCCCCGGCGCGGCTGTCCAGCCACACCAGAAAGGGCCGCAGCGCCTGCCCCTGCGCATCCGCGGGAACCATGGTCTCTCCCTGCGTGCATAGCCCCAGCGCCTCGGGGCGGTGGCCGGGCGCGGCAGCCAGCGCGGCGCACATGGCGTCCCGCGCCGCCGCAAGGTACGTTTCCGGCCGCGCCTCCACCCACGCGCCGCGCGTGTCAAGCGCGTACTCCTGAACGCAGCAGGCGATCAGCTCCAGCTCCGGTGTGAACAGGCACGCCTTGACGGATGTGGTGCCCACATCCAGCGCCGCAATGCACGGCGGCATGGTCAGGCCCTCCCTTCGCTGCCGAAGATGCGGATGTGGTTCATCGTCTCCTGCTTGACAGCGTCGGTCACGAAGGGCATCAGCTCGAACGCGCCCGTGCGCTCGGTGAAGTGGGCATGGGCGGCGCGGGCGGCGACGAGGTTGTTGTGGGTGAAGATGTTGATCTTGGAGATGCCGCCCGCCACACATGCGCGGAACTGCTCCTCCGAAAGGCCGCTGCCCCCGTGCAGCACCAGCGGGCAGGAGCAGGCGGCCGCGATGGCGCCAAGGCAGTCAAGGTCCAGTTTCGGCGCCTTGGCGTACACGCCGTGGGCTGTGCCGATGGCGACGGCCAGCGCGTCGCAGCCGCTTTCCTGGGCAAAGCGCAGGGCGTCCTCCGGCCGGGTGTAGACGCTGCGGGCAATATCCTCCTCCGCCGAGCCGTTGGAGCCCACATGGCCGATCTCGGCCTCCAGTGAGCAGCCCGCGGCATGCGCCTTTTTGGCCATCTCGCGGATGCGACGCACGTTCTCCTCAAAGGGCAGCATGCTGCAATCGTACATCACGGAGGTGAAGCCCAGTGAGATGGCCTCCTCCACCAGCTCCGGGGTAAAGCCGTGGTCGAAGTGAACGGCCACCGGCACGCTGGCGCGGCGGGCGATTCCCAGCATCATGTCGGCATAGTCCGGCAGGGAGGCGCCGGGAAGCAGGCTTTCTCCCGGCCCGATGATGACCGGCGAACGCAGCTCCTCCGCGGCGGCGATGATGCCGCGCGTCATCTCCAGGGTGACACAGTTGAACAGGCCCACGGCGTAGCCGCCTTCGCGGGTGCCGGAGAGAATGGTTTTGAGATCGACAAGCATGCTGCAATCCTCCTTAATAGTCGATGGTGATAAAGCGGCCTTCCTGCGCGGCCTCCCGTGCCGCGAGGCAAACCGCCGCGCTCCTGAGACCATCGGCCAGGTCCGAGCGGGAGGGCTGGCCGTCCATCACGCGCAGGAACTCCAGCGCGAGCGCCTCGTCGCCGCCGAAGTGGTTGCCGTCCGGGAAGCGGAACTGCCTCGTGACGGTCTGAGGGGTGAGGTAGCGGTCCTCGCGGATCCGGGCCGTGTAGAAGTCAAACTCGGCGCTTGCGTCGGTGCCGATGAGCCTTGCGCCGCGCCGGCCCGCACCTTTCTTGACGGTAAAGTTCTGGCTGTAGGTGACGATCATGCCGCTTTCCATGGTCAGGATCATGGCCGCGCCGTCCTCGTTGCCCGTATCCTTGGCAAAGCAGCAGGCGTCGCCCTGCACGTCCTCCTTGAGAATGCGCCCGACCACGTAGCTGCTCTCGCGGCAGGTGCGGTAGTCGGGACAGTCGGGGCAGCGCAGGCCCGCGGGGCGGTCGCCGCGGTAGTAGAGCTTGGCGGTGGCCGCGCACACGGACACGGGCCGCTCGCCGGTCAGGAAGCACAGGTAGTCCACGTCATGCGTGGCCTTCTGCAGAAACAGCCCGCCCGTCTGCGCCGGGTCGCGGTACCAGCTGTGGTAGTACACGCTGCCGTAGGGCACGTTGTTGACCGCCTGCACCATGGTCAGACTCCCCAGACTGCCGCTGCGCGCCAGCTTCTCCATTTCCAGCGTGATGGTGGAAAAGCGAAGCGGGAAGCTCACCACCACGCGCTTTTCCTGTCCCCGGCCCGCCTCGCGCAGCGCCTCGTACTGCTCGCGGCTGATACACACGGGCTTTTCCAGAAACAGCGGCATGCCCGTTTTCAGCACCCGGCAGGCCAGCGGCGTATGCAGCGGGCAGCGCGTGCCGATGAACACGCCGTCCAGATCGTCGCGGGCCAGCAGCGGTGCCGCGTCCTCATACCAGCGTGTTTCGGCAAAGTAGGGGTCGTCCTTCGTTCCCGGCGCGATCTGTGCGTGCCGCGGATCGGCCACGGCGGCCACGCAGATGTCCGCTTCCAGCGCGCGGAAAGCCTTGAGCATGGTTTCGGAGCGAAGGCCGTAGCCGATAAAGCCGATTCGTTTCATCGTAAAAGCCCTCTCTTTCGTTTGCGTTTCTTCCATAATATTTAAGGACAAAGTCCTTGACTAATATTTTAATTATTATTAGTAAAGTGACGGAAGCGCCGCCCTTCCTTCAAGCGGCGGGAAAAACATGATTTCGATCTTCTTTTACGCTTGACACCAAAAGGTTTTGCTGGTATAGTATAAGCATCGGATGATTTGCAGAACCATTTTGCCACAAGTACCTAATAAAAGTCAAGTGGTTGAAAAAATACGTATCGACTATAAAAATTATTAGCTAATAATTATGTCAGGAGGATGCGGCATGTCTGGACAGGCAGGGGCCCCAAGGGCCCGGTATTTTTCCAAAGAGCCGAAGGAAAGTCTGCTGATCCGGTTCTCTACGGCTGCCCGAAAATACTGGTTCATTTATCTGCTGGCCATTCCGGGCCTGCTGTTCCTGCTGGTGTTCAGCTACGCGCCCATGTATGGCGTGGTACTGGCCTTCAAGGACTTCAAGATGAACCTGGGCGTGATGGGCAGCCCATGGGTGGGGCTTTACCACTACCGGGAGCTGTTCGCTGACCCGGCGTTCATTCAGGCCTTTAAGAACACGGTCATCATCAACATCTATAACCTCATCTTCGGCTTCACCTTCAACGTTTTTCTGGCGCTGATGATCAACGAGCTGCAGATGAAGCGTTTAAAGAGCGTCGTGCAGACCTGCGTCTACCTGCCCTACTTCCTCTCGTGGGTCATCTTCGCGGGCCTGGTGCAGGTGTTTTTGCAGGCGCCGGTCCCCGGCGACGTGGGCGGCGTGGTCAACCAGGTGATCCAGGCCATGGGCGGCGAGCCCATCGACTTCATGAAGCGGCCGGAGATGTTCCGCGGCATTCTGGTCATCACCAACATCATCAAGACCGCCGGCTATTCCACCATCATTTATCTGGCCGCGGTGGCGGGCGTGGACCCCGCACTCTACGAGGCGGCCTCCATCGATGGCGCCAACCGCCGCGACATGCTGCTTCACATTACGATTCCCCGAATCCTGCCCAGCGTGGCGGTGATGTTCCTGCTGAGCATCTCGCAGCTGTTCCTGTCCAACTTCGACCAGGTTTATAACCTCTACAACAACTTCGTCCTGAATACCGGCGACGTGCTCTCCACCTACATCTACCGCATCAGCCTGGGAGGCGGCGGCGAGTTCGAGCTGTCCACAGCAGCCAACCTGCTGCTCAATGTCATGGGCCTGATCGCGCTGGTGGTTACCAACCGGTTCGTCAAAAAGCTCGACGTGATGGGCATCTTCTAAAGGGGGGAACAGTATGGTCAAGGATGCGTCCAACATCACCAAGCCCAGAAAGACGATGCAGCAGGCCATCGGTTTCAACTTCTACGATGTGTTTGTAGTGGGCTTCTGCGTCATCTTCGCGCTCATCTGCTTCTATCCCATGTGGTACGTGCTGGTGGCCTCCGTCACGCCCTACGAGCAGTTCGTCAAGGGCGGGGCCCTGCTGTGGCCCAACGGCGGCGTGGACTTCCAGTACTACAGGATGATCTTTGAAAACTCGTCCTTCGTCACCAGCCTGTGGATTTCCGCCTCCAAGACGGTGCTGGGCACGCTGCTAAGCGTGCTGGTCACTTCCACCATGGCCTACGCCGTCAGCAAGGTGTACGTGCCGGGCATGAAGCTGCTAAACGTCCTCACGGTGTTTACCATGTTCTTCGCCGGTGGCCTGATCCCTACCTACATGCTCTACATGGAGATGAAGCTCATCCGCACCTATTGGGTGATGGTGCTGCCCTATGGGCTGAGCATCACATACTTCATCATCATGCGCAACTACTTTTCCTACTCCGTGCCCCGCGAGCTGGAAGACGCCGCCCGCATCGACGGCTGCAACGACGTGCGCGTGTTCTTTCAGGTGATTCTGCCCCTGTCCAAGCCCATGCTGGCGGCGGTCAGCCTGTTTATCGCCGTGGGCTTCTGGAACGACTACTACAGCTACATGATGTACATCGCCACCAAGCCCACTTTGCAGCCCTTTGCCTGGGTGCTGCGCCGGGTGCTCACCGATTCGGCCATGATGTCGCAGATGCGCACCGGCGCGGTGGATATCGGCGCACAGCTGCCGCCGCCCATGGCGCTGCGCATGGCGACCATCATCTGCGCCATGCTGCCCATCATGTGCGTGTACCCCTTCCTGCAGAAGCACTTCGCCAAGGGCGTGCTCATCGGCGCCGTCAAGGAGTAAGGATGTACGGGCCTGCCATGGCTTGACACACATATTCCCATCAACCCATCAAAAAGGAGGAGTAGAAACCATGACAACTACCCTGAAAAAAGCGCTTGCGCTGGCCATGTGCCTGACGATGCTGGTTCTCGCGGTGCCGGGCTTTGCATCCGGCGAGGCCACCGGCCCGGAGGCAAATGCCGCCCGTGAGATGGTGAACATCCGTTTTTCGCAGTATGCCAACAGCGTGGACGACCAGGAAGGCATGGCCAACGATCCCATCAAGAAGGCCATCGAGCAGGCCGTGAACATCACTTTGGAATACGACACCGGCATCGAGGGCTATGACGACAGGCTCTCCACCGAGCTGGCCGTGGGCATGGCGCCGGACCTCTTCCCCACCTGGGGCGAGGCCACCAAGATCCGCCAGTTCGCCGAGGAGGAAGCGGTGTATGACATCGCCGCCATCATCAACGCCGAGCCGGAGCGCTATCCCATCCTCTACAAGATCATCAACACCGACGAGTACAAGATGTACAACAAGATGTACACCGGCGACGAGAATAAGGCCTACGCCATCTATTCGTTCTCGGCCCGCGCCTATCCCTCCTTTGCGGGCGTGCCGGCCTACAACACCGCCATCCTCGAGGAGGTCAACGAGGGCAAGGTGCCCGCGACCGTGGACGAGTTCGTGGCGTTCACCCAGAAGGCCGTGGAGGCCGGCTACTCCGGCTGGTGGCCCTACAACGCCAAGCTGACCAACTGGGCCGAGATCGACGGCACCATCGCCAAGCCTCTGGGGACGAGCCTTCGCACCCCGGCCACCTACGACTGGATGTGGACCGGCTTTGTGCCCGATGACGAGAGCAAGATCGGCACCGACGAGGAGCACTGGACGCTCATGACCGTCTCCGACGAGAGCAAGGAGGTCATGAAGATCCTGGCCGAGATGTATGCAAACGACGGCATCCACAACGGCGTGGGCACCCTGGTGGACGAGGACGACGGCTATGCCGCCTTCAACAACGGAACCTTGGCCTCCTACGGCTACAGCTACGGCTATTACACCCAGTTCAAGAAGCTCTATGACTCCTGGATGAAGGCCCATCCCGACGACGGGAAGCTTTCCGATCTCACGCTGGGCACCGCTCTCACCGACAACGACGGCAACTGGATGCGCGTCTATGACGTGCCCTCCTACGTGGGCGCTCACTACTTCATTCCCACCAGCTGCGCCTATCCCGACCGCGTGCTGGATCTGGTGGAGTTCCTGGCCAGCGAAGACGGCCAGAACCTGCTCTTCCGCGGCATCGAGGGCCTGACCTACACCATGGACGGCGATACCGTGGTCTACAACCTCGACGAGTTCGTCAACATCAACAAGTCCTACGGCTATCCCAACCCCGACCGCTGCCGCTACATGTGGTTCTCCTACCTGTTCTGCGCCAGCGAGATGAAGCTGGACCTGGTCAACAACGACTGGTGGGATGCCGTGACCACCCCCTATGATAACACCCTTGACTGGGCCGAGGGCGAGGCGCGCGAGTGCTACCAGTACGCCATCGACACCGTGCAGGCCTTCGTGGACAATGTCTACGTGCAGCTGCCCTCCTACTACGGCCTGGCCGCGCTGGACGCCGAGTGGGGCAAGGTGCAGACCAACCTGTTTGAAATCACCAACCGCTATCTGTCCCAGATGCTGGGCGGCCAGCTCGATGTGGAGACCGGCTGGGAGCAGTACCGCGCCGAGTTTGAGGCCGCTGGCGGCCCCGCGCTGGAAGAGGCCGTCAACGAGGCCATCCGCGAAGCGAGAGAGAACTTCGGCTGATTTTGCGCCGCCGTCCTCCGGACGGCAGACTCACAGGCGCCGCCCCCTGCCGGAATGGCGGGGGCGGCGTTCTTCGCGGCATTTGGGAAGGAGAAACGCCGTCATGTCCAGAATTGAGTTACTGCCTGCTTCCTACGGCAGTTACAAGGCCAACCTGCATTGCCACACCACCCTCTCCGACGGGCGGCTGACCCCCGAAGAGGTCAAGGCGCACTACCTGGCCAACGGCTACAGCGTGGTGGCCTTCACCGACCACAACGTGCTTGTGGATCACAGCGACCTCACCGATGAGCGCTTTCTCGCGCTCACGGGCATCGAGGTGGATACCGACAGCTTCCTCTACGGCAGAAAGCACGACTTCAACCAGACCTGCCATCTCTGCGCCATCCTGCGCGACCCCGCCCGCCCCGTGCCCATCTACCGCGCCGAGCAGTACACGGGCGAGGCCATCCGCGCCAAGGTGGACGAGTTCCACCGTGGCGGCTACATCGTCAACTACAACCATCCCACCTGGTCGGCCGAGGGGCCGGACGAGTTCCTCACCTATGGCGACTTCGACGGCATGGAAATCTACAACCACAGCGCCGAGCTGGAAAACAACAACGGCAACAGCCAGAACGAGTGTATCCTCGCGCTTCGCATGCTCAAGCGTCCCATCCGCATGATCGCCGCCGACGATAACCACGAGGGCCGCGGCTGCGAGGACGATTCCTGCGGCGGCTGGGTGGTGTTCAAGGCTCCGGAACTGAGCTATCCCGCCATCATTGAGGCGTATGACCGCAGGGCCTTCTATGCCTCAACCGGCCCGGAGATCCACGGCTGCTTCATTGAGGACGGCGTGTTCCATCTGGACTGCTCGCCGGTTCGCCGCATTCACGTGATGGGGCAGGGCATCAATCCCATCCACCGGGCCTTTTCGCCCCAAAACGACCTGACCCATATCGAGTTCCCCATGGATGCGGTGCCCGAAAACGCGCGCTTCCTCTGGGTGCAGCTCACCGACGGCGCAGGCCGCAAGGCGTGGATGAACCCGTACTTTCTCTGACCCCTCCGACGTCTCCCGCAGGGGATGAATGCGCATGAAGAAGCTCTATACGCATCACAGCATCTATTTGCTCTTCGCCGTCTGCTGGCTGAGCTACTTTTCCGCCTATCTGGGCCGGCTCAACTTCACCGCCTGCATCGCCGCCATCAACGAGGCCGAAAATCTCTCCAAGCTGGAGCTGGGCCGGGTGTCCAGCGCGTTCTTCGTCTGCTACGGCGGCGCGCAGCTCTTCAGCGGTCTCCTGGCTGACCGCCTGCGCCCCAGGCTCCTGGTGGCCGTGGGGCTGCTGGGCGGCGCTGCGGTCAACGTGGGCATGGCGGTGAGCGGCACAGCCGGGCAGATGGCGGTTTTGTGGGCCGTCAACGGCCTGCTGCAGTCGCTGGTGTGGACGCCCATGATCAAGTCCGTGGCCGACCTGACGCAGGACGCGCAGTGCGCCCGCACCTGCCTGAACCTGTCCACCACCACCCCCGCCGGCACGCTGGGCGCATACCTGATGTGCGTATTGTGTGTGGCCTCGCCGTGGGGGTGGCGGCTGTCGTTCTGGCTGGGCGGCGCGGCCATGGCCGCGGGCGGGGCCGTGTGGATCTTCGGCATGCGCGCGCTGGAGCGCATCAGCGAGAAAAGCGGCATCCCCGACATGAGCGGGCAGCCGGAGGACGCCGCTCCCGAAAGGGCGCCGGGGCCGTGGCGCGTGCTTGTGTGCCTCCTGCCGGTCGTGGCAGCCTCGGTGATGTACGGCCTGCTGCGCGACGGCATCATCACCTGGGCACCCTCCTACCTGCAGGAGAGCTTCGGCTTCCCCGCCGCCACCTCCATCGCCCTGACCATGATTGTGCCGCCGGTCAACCTGGGCGGCGTGTATGCCTTCAACTGGCTTAGAAACCGCCTGCGCTGGAGCGAGGCGGCCACGGCCGCGGCGGCCTTCGCCATCTGCGGCGCGGGCATCGCGCTTTGGACGGCAGCGGGCCGGGGAAGCGTGGCCGTCACCATCCTGATGCTGATCGTGAGCACCACCTGCATGACCGGCGCGAGCACCATGCTGCTCAGCCTTCTGCCGCTGCGCTTCCACGCCATGGGCCGGATGGCGACGGTCACCGGCCTGCTCAACGCCTCCGCCTATGTGGGCAGCGCGCTGGCCAGCACGGGCTTTGGGGCACTCAGCGAAAACGGAGGCTGGACGGCGGTGCTCACCGCGTGGCTGGCCATCTCGGCGGCTGGGATGGCACTGTGTTTCTTCTCCCGTGGGGTGGGGCAGACGGACCGCCCCGCCGCCCGCCAATCCCGCGCATGCGGCTCGTAAAGGAGCGTTGTCTATGAACGCTGGCGTCATCATCGAGCGGGGCGCGTCCCCGTGGCAAATCTTTCAGCAGGGGCCGGAGGGTACCGCGCCCATCCGCCTGGAGGGAACCTATCATCTGGTTCGCCTTTCTCAGGAACTGCCGCTGGCCTTTTCCGAAGTGCCGCCCGCAAAGGCGACGGTCAAGGCGCGCGTGGCGCTGGAGAGCACCGGCGAATCCGTGATTCCCTGGACCGAGTGCGAGATCCCCTCCGAGGGGACCTGGCGCCTCACCTTTCCCGCCGTGCCCGCCGGCGGGCTGTACCGACTTGAGACCACCATGACCTACGAGGACTGGGACGGGCTTTCCTGCACCCGCGGGGACATGGTGCATCACGTGGGCGTGGGCGATGTGTTCGTCATCGCCGGGCAGAGCAATGCCGCCGGCCGGGCCAAGGACCCCGTGGCGGACGATCCCGAGCCGGGGGTGAGCGTGCTGCGCCCCAGCGGGCGCTGGGACCTGGCCTCCCATCCGCTGGGCGAGACTACGGGCGCGGTGTACGTGGGGCACTATGAAAACCACAACCCCGGCCACAGCCCGTGGCTGCACTTTGCCAAGCGCCTCAAACGCGAGCTGGGCTATCCCATCGGGCTGGTGCCCTGCGCCTACGGCGGCGCGCCGCTGCGCTGGTGGAATCCGGAGGAAAACGGAGCGCTGCTGCGCAACATGCTGGACATGCTGGACGGTCTGGTTCCCAGGGCGATCCTGTGGGTGCAGGGCGAGGCCGAGGGGTATGAAAACAGCGCGGAGAGCTACCTTGCGCGCTTTGGCGCGTTCGTGCGCCATACGCGCGAAGCGCTGGGACAGCCCAACCTGCCCTTCCTCACCGTGCAGATCAACCGCTGCGTGGAGGGCCCCTCCGAAGCGCTGGACCGCCAGTGGGGCATGGTGCGCGAGGCCCAGCGGCAGGCGCGCTATGCGCTGCCCGGGGTGGCGGTGGTGCCCTCCGCCGACCTGGCCCTCTATGATTTCATCCACAATGCCGCCGCGTCCAACCTGGTGGTGGGCGAGCGGTGCGCCCGCGCTGCGCTCGCCGTGTGCTACGGGCGGGCCATCGACTGGGAGGCCCCGGAGCCGGAAGAGGCGCGGCTCATCGCGCCGGATACCGTTTTGCTGACCTTCCGCCGCATCCGCAACTGGCTCAACCCCTACGAGGTGCCGCCTTGCGAACTGCCCTTCGACGCGGAGGACGATGGGGGACTGGTGCATCCCTCGGCCTATGTTACCGGCACGGACTGCCTGACACTCACCTTCCCACGCCCGCTCGTGGGCCGGGTACGGCTGCACGGCGCGTGGCGCATGAACCCCGGCCTCGCCATTCCCTGCGACTGCATGCGGCTGCCCATGCTGTCCTTCTACGGCTTTGAAGTGACGCGACAGGAGGAACGCCCGTGAGCGACCCGTTCCGCTATATCTTCCGCTTCTGCTGTGATCCCGGCTTTAACGACGAGGCCGAGCTGCAAGCGCTGAAGCGCTACGTTCGGGAGGCGCGCATCGACGATGTGGCCGTGTTTGCCAACGTGCAGGAGCTCAACACCGGGCACATGACCCGGGAGGAGCAGGATGTCTACCTGCGCCTGATGGAGCGCGTGCGCGACCTGCTTTCGGGCATGGGCGTCACCTTTTCGATCAACCACTGGCACAGCGTGATGCACGCGGACCTTGGCAAGCGCATGGACCCCGCGCTGGACTTCCGCCCCATGGTGGATGTGGAGGGTAACGAGGCGGCGCTGTGCGTCTGCCCCCTGTGCGAGAAGTGGCAAAGGCACATCGCAGGCCTTTATGCGCGCTATGCGCAGCTGGAGCCCTCCATCCTGTGGGTGGAGGACGACTTCCGCCTGCACAACCACGCGCCGCTGGTCTGGGGCGGGTGCTTCTGTGAGGAGCACATGCGCCTCTACAGTGAGCGCGCCGGCAAGGCGCTCACCCGCGAGGAATTTCTCCGGGGCGTGCTCCGGCCCGGACCGCCCCACCCCTACCGCAAGATCTGGCTGGATGTGAGCCGCGAAACCATGCTCTCCGCCGCCCGCGCCATCGGGCAGGCCGTGCGGCAGGCGTCGGCCACGACCAAGGTAGGGCTGATGAGCTCCGTGCCGCACGTTCATGCCGCCGAGGGTCGCGACTGGCATGCGCTGCTTCGCGCGCTGGCGGCAGGCCTGCCGCCCGTGGACCGCATCCACCTGCCGGGCTATCAGGAGCAGGCCCCCGGCGCGTATCTGGCGGGCCTCAACCGCGTGGCCCTGCTCAACCGTGCCTTTCTGCCCCGGGAGACCGAGGTGTACCCGGAGCTGGAGAACTTCCCCTATTCGCTGTTTTCCAAATCCCGGCGCTTTACCCGCTTCCAGCTGCTCAGCGCCCTTGTGCTGAACCTCGCCGGCATCACCATCGACCTGTACGACCTCAACGGCAACGGCATCGTCTGGGAGGACGGGTATCAGGACATGCTCCGGGGAGTGAAGCCGTTTCTTAACCGCCTGACCGCCCTGGGCGTGTTCGCGGGCGAACGGCGGGGCGTGCATGTGCTGTGCAGCCCGGACTCGTCCTATACCCTGCACACCACGCGCGGCGCTTCCATGGAGGAGCTCTACCCCCGCGAGACGTTCTTTGCCCAGCTGCTGCCTGCCCTGGGCATTCCCGCCGCCTACTGCCTGGGCCCGGATCTCAGCGGGCAGGTGGTGGCCGCCTCGGGTCAGGTGCTGCGCAACTGGAGCGCGGAAACCCTGAACCGCCTGTTTGCGCGCAACTTCGTCATTCTGGACGGAGACGCGCTGTGGGCGCTATTGGACATGGGGCTTGGCCATCTGGCGGGGGTGGAAAGCGCGCGCTGGCTCACGCAGGACAGCGGGGCCTGCGCCTACGAGCAGGCAGAGGAAGGGCACGTTTACGCCGGACGGACCGGCGCGCGCGCCTCGGCCATGATCTTCTGCTCGGACGTGCTGGACGTGCGCTACCTGCCCGGCACGCGTGTGGAGGGGTATACCGCATTTTACGACTCCTTCCGCCGCCGCGCCGCGCACGGGCAGACGGTGGTGGACGGACGGGTGATGATCTATCCTTTCGGTCATTTCGGCATGGGGGTGCCGCCCATGCTGCTTGGCCGCGTGCGGCAGGAAATTCTGCAGGACGTGCTGGACGCGGCAGGCTTTGACGTGCCCATGGTGCGCGGCCTGGCCTATCTGGCGCCGTACTGCTTCCGAAACTGTCATACGACGGCGCTCTACCTGATCAACGCCAGCTCCGACCCGGCGGAGGATGTGGTGCTCTCCCGCCTGCCGGGCGGAGGCGTCCGCGTCCTCCGGTCGGAGGACGCGCGGGAGCACATGCTCGCGCCCCGGCCCGCCAAGGGCGGCGCGGCGCTGGGGCTGGGTGTGGGCAGCCTGGAAACGGCCCTGATTCTCTTCGACGATACGCAAGGGAGCTGAAAGACGATGAAAGCGACGATTGTGGACCGCAAATGGGTAGTGGAATGGTTTGACGAGCGCCAGTGCTACCATATGCCCAGCCTGACGCTGGCCCCCAACGGAAACCTGCTGGCCGTGTGGAACGGCGGCTTTCTGCAGTGGAATGGTGACCCCATGGGGCGCGATGCCAAGGACTGGGTCTCGGTGCTGGAGCCGGGCGCGGAGGCGTGGTCCAATCCCGACGCAGTGGGCTGCGACATCCGCTACTGCTGCCACGACCCCATCTTCATCCAGAACCGCAAGGGCGAGATCATCCTGCTCTACGCCAAGTTCCTGGATACGGAGGTCAACTTCACCACCTGGTGCAACGGCCGCGACGAGCTGTGGACGCGCAAGACCACCGACGGCGGACGCACCTGGCTGCCCGCGCGGCCCGCGAACATCCAGAGTGGCCACGCCTCCAATGACAGCGTGCTCCTGCCGGACGGCACCATCGTCTTTGCCTCCACTTCCAGCGAGATCAAAGACCGCTACTTCGGCGCGGTGCGCGTCTACCTCTCCCATGACGACGGCGAAACCTGGGAAAAGGGGGCGCTGCTCTCCGCCGCAGACGGCAACCTCATCCGCGAGCCCGCGCTGTGCCTGCGGCCCGGCGGGGTCATCCGCATGTTCACGCGCACCTGTCCGGGTGCGACGGGCTGGGGCGACGGCGTGCGCTCGCTGGTGTCCTACACGGCGGAAAGCCGCGACGGCGGCGTTACCTGGTCCGACCCCGAACCCACCACCATCCTCAACAACGAATCCAAGATCGATGTGCTCAGCTGGGATGACGACACCATCCTCATGGCCTACAACGACACACCCGTGGCCGACTGGCATGAGCGCAGCCCCCTGACCCTCGCCTGCTCCCATGACGAGGGCCGCACCTGGCACAACCTTCTCGACCTGGCCCCCGCACCGGGCAACAAGTGCCAGCCCGCCATGTGCAAGGGTCCGGACGGGCGGCTTCACGTGATCTATATGCACCGCCACACCGCCATCGAACATCTGGTGGTGGAGCTGGAACGGTAGGGAGGGCTCCTTCCTCCGCAACCCCACATGGCAGGGCAGGTGCTTTTGCAGCGCAAAACGCCGGGGAGAAGCGCCGCGGATCAAGTCCGTTGTGCCGGACGTGGAGAGGAAGAAACATGACAGCAGTGCCGGCAGCAGGAGCACAGAAGCCTGCTGCCGGCACTTGATTGTTTTAACAGAAGGGGGCTGAGGTCAGGCCTTGGGAGAAGCGCTGCTTGCTTACGCCGCGTTGGTACTTGCAGGATTCAAGCCGTGGAAAGCAGAAAACCTCCCGAAGCCGTACAGACACAGGACTTACGGGAGGCTGCTTGTCATTCCACGCCTGCGGATCAACGCCTCAACCTGCCGAAAACTCCTCACTGTGCCACCCTTTCCTTGGCGGGTATATTCCTGGCTCGAAAGCACCAAGCGGCCCGCAGATCCGAGCAAACATAGGCTCTGGCGACAGGTCCCCTGTGACGACGGTGGATGAGGACCTGCGGCCCTCCAGGGCTCCTCAGCAAAGCGTTTCTGTCCGTCTTTCTTACTTGAAACCGGTCTTTATAGTTTTGGCCCCACTCGGCCATTGCTTCAATGATCGGGCGCAGGGATTGTCCCAGACCGCTCAGGGCGTATTCCACACGGGGCGGTACCTCCGGATAGACAGTGCGGGTAAGGATACCATCCTCTTCCATCGAGCGGAGGCTGTCCGTGAGCACCTTTTGGCTAATGCCCTCCAAATCCCGGCGCAGTTCATTAAAGCGCCAGGGACGCTGCATCAGATTGCGGAGAATCAGGAGTTTCCGCTTGCTTCCGATCAGCTGTACGGTGGTGGCCACAGGGCAAGCCGGCATTTCTTCTTTTGTCAGCATCGTTCTGCCTCATTTCCTGGCTCTGACAGAAATATTACATTCAAAAATTTTAAGGCAACACCGCACAACATGATAAAAAAGGCCGTCCTGCTGACGAACTGTAATCAGCAGGAGGGTTTGAGCTCACCTTGCTCGCAGAAGGCGCACTGATTTAAGCTGCCAGGCAGGGCCTGTCAGCCAGAATCAGATTCGCCGATTCGAACATGATATTCAATTTTGCGATCTGTTTTCGCTGACCTCGGTATCGTGTTTTTCGGTATCGCGACTGACTTTTCACAACAGAAAAGACAAGTTCTACCTTGACTCATACAAAGGAAGATTCGATCAGTCCGTCTTCGGCGTTTTATGCAATGGCGGGTAGCCAGCGCTTCTTTCATGCCCATTATTTCTTGATAAACCGGATAAATCAGGTTGAGTGAACGCACCTTGTAATGCCATAAAGGTTGATAAAATCCCGCATGGATCAGGCAGATGACCAAAGAGCAGGTGTTGTATTGAAGATGCTTTTCCATAACATAAGAAAAACGCTCAATCCCTTCCGGATTAAGCGCTTTTACAATGGTGGGATTAGTAGGGCTCGAACCTATGACCTCCACGATGTCAATAGTATTATGAATTGCGAATCTGTTGCAGTATAAGGTTTTTGTGATTATCTCATTTTGAAATAGTCTTGCAAATGATGGCATTGAAAACCTTTATTCATCATAACCTTGCTTTTGTGTGTGCCCACTTTTGTGCCCACCTGTGCCCACCCTATGCTGGGTGTCGAGAGCATCGGCAACTGCTTCTTGCAAGCCGGTCATAAGATAGCCATAGGTATCCATGGTGATTTTGATAGATGCATGGCCAAGTCGCTCCTGAATGATCTTGGGTTGTGTGCCCAGCTTTATGAGCATGGCTGCATGCGTATGCCGCAGATCGTGGTAAGTTGCTTCTGGCATGGGTGGAATAGCGGTTCCATTTCGCTGCTTGTTGATACCTTGGATGAGACGCTTGAGGGCCTGGGGATAACTATCTGGCGCATATGGCTCACCGGTTCTTGATACGCATACGAAAGGACTGGTTTTAGGAACAGACTTTAATTCATCCATGACAAATTGCGGCATGCTGATGGTGCGACGGGAAAACGTATTTTTCGTGTCCTTATGGATGGTTCTGCCAGAGGCTGTTCTTGTGGTTGCATCGATGATCGTAATGGTATTGCGATCAAAGTCCACATTCTCCCATTGAAGCCCGGCAGCTTCTTCACGCCGGAGTCCACCATAAAGCGCAAGCATTAGCGGAATGCGGAAGGGATGCCCTTCTGTTGCCATACACAGATCATCAATGTCGCGCTGATTTAGAATACGTTGCTTGCGCTTTGGCGTCTTTGGAAGCTGGGCAGATGAAAGCGGGTTGACTGGAATATAGCCATGTCTGGCACCCCATGACATGGACAAGCGCAACGGCTCCATCAGGCTCATGGCGGTGCGCATTGAAATGGGCCTCCCTGTGATTGTACCATTTCGCAGATCATCAATGAGCCTTTTTTGCGTCTGCGCATTGACGCGCTTGATCTGGAGAGTATAAACCGGGTGCTTGCTGATACGATCGATTCCATCCGAATATTTTGATAGCGTGGTTGCGGCCACATGGTTGACGCAGTGCTCAGCAAACCAGCGTTCCATAAGCTGGCCGCAGGTCATACTATCTCCATGGACATCAATGCCAGCGTTGGATTGCCGCTCCAACTTGCGGGCCTGCTCCCACGCCTGTTCCTTGGTAGCAAATCCGCTTACACGCTTCATGCTTATGTTTCCCGCGTCATCTGTGACACGATAGCGTACGCTCCACACGGAGCCCCTTTTGGTAACGGATGCCATGACGTACCTCCGAAAATATCGTATAAGGTATATATATAAAATATTTCGTGATAATGTGCTAGTTTGTCCCGCAATCCCGTATTACGTATGGGATTGCGGGCTTTTTGCATGTGACAGGCA
>NBJMC04201__coassemble_145_pt1 | contig 117667 bp, 110 predicted proteins | sample NBJMC04201__metabat2_low_PE_017 | metagenome-assembled genome bin NBJMC04201 | reverse complement strand
AGGCGCGGGCACAGGCACAGACCCGAACGCAGGCACAGGCACGGACCCGAACGCAGGTGCAGGCGCAGGCACGGACCCGAATGCAGGCGCGGGCATAGGCACTGATCCGAACGCAGGCACAGGCACGGACCCGAATGCAGGCGCGGGCACAGGCACAGACCCGAACGCAGGTACAGGTACGGACCCGAACGCGGGCGCAGGTACGGGCACTGACCCGGATGCAGGCGCAGGTACGGGCACTGACCCGGATGCGGGCACAGACATTGAGAACTTGGGTGAGGATCCGGATGAAGGTCCGATAGTCAAACAGGCGCAGATACAGATCAACCTGGTTGTGGACTCCGGTGAGGCAAAGGCCGGGGATACGCTTACGTATACGGCTACCGTGAAAAACGATGGTACGGCTGACGCTCAGAATGTAAAGGTCAGCTTCACACTGCCGGGAGAACTCCAAATTGCAGAAACGTCCTACGGCGGTCTCCAGGCCGAATCCACGCTTGCGCAGCTGCAACAGGGAGATGAGGCCACCGTTTGGCTCAAGGCAAAGGTGCTGGAGAGCGCCGCCCATGGTACAAAGCTGACGGTTACGGCTTCGGCGGACGGAACGGTTTCGAACGCGCAGGAAACAGCGGTTTTGGAGCATCCGCAACTAACGCTGGCCTGCATTGCAGGCAGCAATACGGCTACGGAAAGCGAAACGCTGCAATATACGGTTACGCTTGCCAACACCGGCAAAGGGCCGGCTGCCGATGTGGCCGTTGTGATTACGCTCCCGCAGGGCGTCGAGAACGCGACCCCGACGGCGCCTGATGGAACTTCCTATGCGGGCGGCATCTGGACGGTACCTGCACTGGCAGTGGGCGAGAGCCTGTCGCTTGTCCTGCAGGCCACGGTAAAGGGCGGTATGGCTGATGGAACGGACCTGACCGCACAGGCCCAGGTGACGGGCGTTTCCAGGAGGCTGGCCGATGACGGCGTGGCGCCGGAGATGCTTGCGGCGCCCATTGTGGCCAGCGCGCCGGTCACTTTGTCCGCGCCCACCCTCGCCATCGGGCTGGCTGTGGATAAAACATCGGCCGCCACGGGCAGCGTTGTGAACTATATCGTTACCGTATCCAACAAGGGAAGTGCTGCGGCCGATAAAGTGGGCGTAACGGTCAGCCTGCCGGCTTCCAACCTGCAGTTGGGTACGGTTACGCCCAAGGAAGGTACCAGCTGGGATGGAAACACCGGGAAATGGACCATTCCTTCGCTGGCCCCGGGTACGGAGAGCACCCTGAAGCTGGAGGCGGTCGTGACCGCCGTTCAGCCGGGCGAAACCGTCACGGGTGGCGCCTCGATTGTGGAAGCCGGCGGAGCAGCCATGCCCGCGCCTTTGTCGGCAAGCGCGGCCTTCGCGGGTGATAACGCCGCGGTCCATCTCTCGATCACCAAGACGGCGGACCGTCTCGGAGCACAGCCCGGAGAGGAGCTTCGCTATACGCTGGTGGTCACCAATAACGGCAAGGCGGCCATCAGCAGTATCCAGGTGAGCGATAAGCTGCCCGACAAGCTGCTCTTTGCGGGCAAGGAGCTCAGCCAGGGCACGACCTATGACGAGGCCACCGGCCTGTGGACCATTCCCATGCTGGAAGGGGGCGCGCAGGCGACGCTGGTGATCAAAACCGTCGTGCTGGATGCTACAGTGGGCGTAAACCTGGTCAACACGGCCGAAATCATCAGCGTGGCTGGTGCTGAACCGGCCGTGCATCCCACGGCGACCGCGTCGGTGCTTATCAACGCGCTCAACTATGGCTTCCTCACCGTCAACAAGACGGTAACAGGCAGCGGGGCCAGCAAACAGCGCGACTTCCCCTTCCAGGTGGTCTTTACGAATGCGGCGGGGGCGGCTGTGCACGGCATCGGCATATATGTGAAGGGCAACGAAACCCATACCTTTGATACGGCGTCTCCGCTCACCTTTGAGCTGCGTCATGATGAAACGGTGTGGATTGGCGTGCCTGCGGGCCTGAGCTACACCGTGACGGAGACGGATACCAAGGGCTACACCTGCACCTGGAAAAACGAAAAGGGTGTTATCACGGCCAACCAGCTCATTCAGGCGACCTTTGTCAACGAACGCCAGCGGAACACTGAAATTCCCAAGACTGGCTATGCCGATCAGGCCCCGGACGCGGACGGCGCACAGGAGGCGCCGTCCGTGGCGGCGGACCTGGCGGACGCCTACGCCCAGAACGACGATCTGGTGGGCTGGCTCAAGGCGGGCGAGGGAATTGACCTGCCCGTGGTGCAGTCCGACAACACCTATTATCTGGACCATGGCTTCACGGGCGAGGAGGACAGAAACGGCACGCTGTTTCTCAACATGAACAACCAGCTTTTTCCCCCTGACGACGTGCTGCTCATCCACGGGCATAACATGAAGGATGGCTCCATGTTCGGAACGCTCCCCAAATTTGAGCGGTATGACTACGCCAAAGAGCATCCCCTTGTGACATTCCAGACCATCTACGACGAGGAGCCCGTTTACTATGTGCCGGTTTCGGTGTTCAACGCCTCCATGCTGCCGGACCATTCCCGTTATTTCGACATTACGCAGATCGTCTTTCCCGACGATGCGGCGGGGGAGGTAACGGATTCCTCCACCTTTCGCCAGAGCAGCGCGTTCAAAGCCTATCTGGACGAATTGCGCGCGGTGTCACTGTGGGAATCGCCCGTGGATGTGAATGTGGATGACAAGCTGCTCATGCTGATTACCTGCAGCTACGACCTGGAGGACGGCCGGCTGATGGTGGTTTGCCGCAGGCTCAGGGACGGGGAAACCCCGGAGGAGGTTGCCGGGCTGTTTGCAAAATAAGCCCAATGGCAAAAAGGCTCTTTCCTGCGCGCAGTGCGTGGGAAAGAGCTGTTTTTGGTATAAACAGAAGCACCTCGCATGCTGCGAGGCGCTTTTCTGGTACACCATCAGGGGCTCGAACCCTGGACACCCTGATTAAGAGTCAGGTGCTCTACCAACTGAGCTAATGGTGCTTATCCGCCAGCCGGGCCGCTTTCGTGAAGCGGTATCACAACCAGCGAAGATTATTATACTCCATCAATCGAGAATGTCAACCCCCAAAATGCGAAAAATTTCAATTTTCCGCATCCGCCCGTTCCGATGGAAACAACCGCGTGCTTTCCCCGTCCATAAAGGCAGGCGTAAACGCGCTGTCCGCGGATTCCCGGCTTTGCAGATACCCCTCCAGCCCCAGTGCCAGCATGTAATCGCGCACGCGCGCATATTCCCTGGCCGTCAGACGCCGGTCCAGTCCTGGCAGATTGACCCCGTTCATGGGCGTATACTGGCGCATCAGGCTCACAGGCGTGCCGGATGGCAGCTCCTCTGCGATCGCATCCAGAATGCGCAGGCTTTCCGAGGTGCGCAGGGGAAGAATCAGGTGCCGAACCAGCGTGCCGCTTTGCATCAGGCCGTCCGCGTCATAGACGGGCGCGCCCTTGGCCTGGCACATGGCGCGGATGGCCGCCATTGCAACGGGAAAATAGTCCGGCGCGCCGGCCAGCTGCTGCGCGGTTTCCGCGCTGAAATACTTGAGATCCGGCAAAAACACGTCCACGAACCGGGCGGCGGCCTCCACCAGTTCCACCGTTTCATAGCCGCTGCTGTTCCATACCACAGGGATGCCGGGCCTGCGCAGGCGCAGGGCCTCGAAGATGACCGGGGCGAAATGCGAGGGCGTCACCAGATTCAGGTTGTGCACGCCCAGCTCCTCCACCCGCGCAAACAGTTCGCTCAGTTCCCGCGCGTTCATGGCCCGTCCCAGGCTGTGGTGGCTGATGGATTCGTTCTGGCAAAACACGCATCCCAGCGCGCAGCCGCTGAAAAACACCGTGCCGCTGCCCCGCGTGCCGCTGATGCATGGCTCCTCCCACAGATGCGCCGCCGCGCGGGCGACGACCGGCAACGTGCCCATGTGGCAATAGCCCTCACCCCGGTCAGAACCGCGCATGGCGTTGCACCGCCGGGGACACAGGTTGCATAGGGCCATGGGACATCCTCCTTCCGCGCCTGGGCGCTCTGAGAAGTGTAGCACAGCGCCGCCTGACTGTAAAGCATCGAGGCGGCGCACGCACAAGTTTTTCACCACATACGGCAAAATGCTTGTATTTCCAAAAACGTTGTGGTATACTGCATATTGCCTGTTGTTGCAGGCTGTTTCTGGCAACGTATCGACCCAGAAGAAAGAAGGGTTTTTCGTAAAGAGTGGGTATCGCTTTCCTCTCCTTTCATGCGGCGCGTTCCTGTGGGACGCGGCGGCGCCGGAGGGCGTATCCCTTCGGGCCACGCTTTGCGGTTGGCAAAGCGGCATGGGGGAAGGGCATGGGCGATAGCATACCGCTCTTTTTGATTGCTTTTTTGCAACGGGCATTTCAGCATGAAACGGATGGGGTAGGAAGGTATGGCGAAAAGCAAGGGCGCGCGCGGCGCGGGCCAGTCTGCCGTGGGAGAAGTGGAGCGGCGCGCACGCGCTGTAGCTGAAGAAATGAACCTGGAGCTGGTGGAGGTCACGCTGCAAAAGGAAAGCCGCGGCAAGTGCCTGTGCGTGTACGTGGATAAGGAAGGCGGCCTGTCGCTGGACGACTGCGAACGCTACCACAAGCGCCTTCAGCCCATGCTGGAGGACGTCGATTACGACATTATGGAGGTATCCAGCCCCGGCGCGGACCGCCCTGTGAAAACCCGGCGCGATTTTGAAAAACACAGGGGAGAGCTGGTGGAGGTAAGGCTCTTTGCTGCGCGCGACGGCGCAAAGGCGTTTCGTGGACTGCTGACCGCCATGGACGACGCCACCGTGACCATCACCGGCGATACGGAGCAGCCGCTGGTGTTCCAGCGGCGGGAGGTGGCGGTGGTCAAGCCCGTCATCGAGCTGGATGAGGATGATTTTGCCGACGTCGAGTTTGACGCCTTGAATGACGAAGAATAGAGAAAGCAGGGGAACACCATGAGATCGACCAAAAAGAACCAGCAAAGCGGCGGCCAGGCGGAGATTATCGCGGCGGTCAAGGCGTTGGCCAGCGAAAAGGATATCAGCGAAGAGATGCTCTACAACGCCATTGAGGAAGCCCTCAAGGCGGCCTACAAGAAAAACGTCTCCCGCGAGGAAAATGCACCCACCAACCTGAGCGTTACCCTGGATCGCACCACCGGCGTGGCCCAGGTATTCGCCCGCAAGACCATCACGGATGAGGTGGAGGACCCCGCCAATCAGATCTCTCTGGAGGACGCGCTGAAAATCCGTTCCGACTATCGCATGGGCGATATCGCCGAAATCGACGTGACCCCCACGGGTTTTCTGCGCACCGCGGCACAGACGGCCAAGCAGGTGATCATGCAGCGCATCCGCGAGGCGGAGCAGGGCAAGATCTACGACGAATATTCCGAAAAGGAAAATGAAATCCTCACCGCCATCGTCCAGCGTGTGGAGCCCAAGGGCGTGTATGTGGAACTGGGACGCACCGAGGGCATTTTGCCCGACAGCGAGTGGATGCCCGGAGAGGAATACCATATTGACGACCATATCAAGGTCTATGTACTGGAGGTCAACCGCACCGGACGCGAAATGCTGCGCGGCCCGCAGGTGCGCGTCAGCCGCATCCATCCCGGTCTGGTGAAGCGTCTCTTTGAGATGGAGGTGCCGGAAATCGCCGCGGGCGTGGTGCAGATCAAGTCCATCGCACGCGAGGCCGGCAGCCGTACCAAGATGGCCGTACACTCCACCGAGGTGACCATCGATCCCGTGGGCGCCTGCGTGGGCCCGCGCGGCAACCGCGTGGAAAAGGTCGTCGCCGAGCTGAAGAACGAGAAAATCGACATCATCAAGTGGTCGCCGGACCCGGCGGAGTTTATCGCCAATGCGCTCAATCCCGCGCACGTGCTGAGTGTCTTTGTGGCGGAAAATGAAAAGGCCTGCCGCGTGGTCGTGCCTGACAACCAGCTCAGCCTGGCCATCGGCAAGGAGGGGCAGAACGCCCGCCTGGCCGCCAAGCTCACCGGCTGGCGCATCGACATCAAGAGCCAGAGCCAGGCTGCTCAGATGTTCGACATGGCGATGGACGAACCCGCGCCCGAGGAGCCCATGGGCTTCCAGGCTTACTACGAAGAGCCCGCGCCCTTGGAGGAGCTGCGCCAGTCCGGCCTGCCGGAGCTGCGCGATATTCCCCTGGATACGGACCCCGACGAGGACGACACCCTCTGATGCCCGGCCCGTCTCATACAGAAGGAGTTGTGAACCGTGCCGCCAAAGCCGCGTAAGATTCCCATGCGCATGTGCGTAGGCTGCCGCGAAATGAAGCCCAAAAAGGAGCTTCTGCGCGTGGTGCGATCGCCGGAGGGGCTGGTCAGCCTGGACCCCACAGGCAAAAAGCCCGGCCGTGGCGCATATTGTTGTTATAACGCGGAATGCCTGCGCCGGGCCCTCAGGCAGGGTCAGCTGGACCGCCAGCTGGAGGTCAGGCTGGGAGAAGAGGTCAACGCGCAGCTGACGCAAACCATGCAACAGCTGCTGGCAAGCCGGGAGGCGCAGCCGTGAACCATGAGATCGAAAGCCGCGTAACTTCCTTTCTGGGGCTGTGCCTGCGCGCCGGGCGGCTCACCACTGGGCAGGAGGCCTGCGTGGAGCTGATCCGCCGGGGCGGGGCGGCGCTGGCCCTGGTGGACGGGGGCGCGTCTGCCAACACGCTCAAGCGTCTGTCGGACGCATGCCGCAGCCATGATACGCCGCTCTATGCACTGTCGCCCGGCGCGCTGGGGCATAGCATCGGAAAGCCTTCCCGCATGACCGTAGCGGTCGCGCCGGACGGCATGGCGGACAGGCTGCTGGAAATGCTCAGGGACCAACCCCGCCTGTGAGGCGGAAACGATCGAGCGGCAATCCCTTTGGCCGCCGGTCCAATACATTGCAAGATTATGCGGGGGTGCAAGCGGTACAATGACCAAAGTGAAACTCAAGGATGCCACCAAGGAGCTGCTCAAGGGCGCGGAGGATATGCTGGGCAGCGTGTCCACCATGCGCAAAAGCGCAGATGAGCTGGCGCAAGCCGCCCGGAAGCTGGAAAATCAGTTTCTCCGGCAGGAGGAGCAGCGCCGCGCGGAGGAGAAGCAGGCCGAGCAGCAGCGCCTGTTGAGCCAGCACGCCAAGGCATATACCATGCCCGATATGGACGAGGCCGAGGAGGCGCCCAAGGTGGAAGCAAAAGCGGAAGTCAAGCCCGTGGCACCCAAGGAAGAAGTCAAGCCTGCCCCGGTGGCGGAGAACAAGCCGGCGCCTGCCAAGCCGGCGGAAACACCCGCGGCGGCACAGCCCGCGGCACCGTCCGCGCCCAAGCCGGCTTCGGGGACGGCGCGTCCGGCTTCGCAGCCCACGCAGGCCGCAGCGGCCCCCGCCGCAGCGCGCCCGGCCCCGCAGCCCGCGCAGGCTTCAGCGACCCCCGCGGCAGCGCGTCCGGCTTCGCAGCCCACGCAGGCTTCAGCGGCCCCCGCCGCAGCGCGCCCGGCTTCGCAGCCTGCGCAGGCCTCGGCGACCCCTGCCGCAGCACGCCCGGCAGCTCAGCCCGCGCCCCAGGCTGCGACGGCTCCCGCCGCAGCTCATCCGGCCCCGCACGCCACCGCGCCTGCGGCTACCCGGCCTGCCGCACAGCCGCCGCGGGCCACGCAGGGCGCTCAGCCTGCGCGCCCCGCTCAGGGCGCCCAACCCGCGCGTCCCGTTCAGGGCGGTCAGCCGGCCCGTCCGGCGCAACCTGCGCGTCCCGCTCAGGGAGGTCAGCCCGCCGCGCGTCCGGCTGCGAACCCGCAGGGCCCGTATGGCCGTCCCGCAAATCCGCAGGGTCCCTACGGCCGTCCGGCGAACCCGCAAGGCCCGTATGGCCGTCCCGCAAATCCGCAGGGTCCCTACGGCCGCCCGGCGAACCCGCAGGGTCCTTATGGCCGTCCCGCGAATCCGCAGGGTCCGTATGGCCGCCCCGCAAATCCGCAGGGTCCTTATGGCCGTCCCGCGAACCCGCAGGGTCCCTATGGCCGTCCCGCAAATTCGCAGGGCCCCTATGGCCGCCCGGCGAACCCGCAGGGCCCGTATGGCCGTCCCGCAGGCAGTCAGGGCGGACCCCGTCCCATGGGCGGCGGGTTTGGCAACCGCTCCGGCGGTCCGCGCCCCCCGATGGGCGGACGCAAGCCCGCGGTAGAAATGACGCCTTCCGTTGAGAAGGAACGCGTCAGCAACTACGATCCCAACAAGAAAAACTACGTGCGCCAGCACGATCCGGAACGTGTGGCCCGTAACCGCAAGCAGCTCGCGCGCGAGAATTTCAACGGGCTGGATGATGATGTGGTGCGCGGCGGCCGCCGTGCGCGCGTGAAGAAGCCCAGTGCGCAGCAGCTCATGGCCCCCATCAAGATTGAAAAGGCCTACATGACCGCCGAAACCATCACCGTCAAGGACCTGACCGAGCGCATCGGCAAGCCCGCGGGCGAGATCCTCAAGAAGCTGCTCCTCCTGGGCGTGATGGCCAACATCAACAGCGAGCTGGACTTTGACACCGCCAGCCTCGTGTGCAGCGATTTCGGCGTGACGTTGGAAATGAACCTGGCCAAGACCGCTGAGGATGACCTGGCCGAGACCGATTTTGAGGACGCGGAGGAGGACCTCCAGCCCCGTCCGCCTGTGGTCACCATCATGGGCCATGTCGATCACGGCAAGACCTCGCTTCTGGACTATATCCGCCACTCTCACGTCACATCGGGCGAGGCGGGCGGCATCACCCAGCACATCGGTGCCTACACCGTCACGGTGGAGGGCCGCACCATCACCTTCCTGGATACGCCGGGCCATGAGGCTTTTACCGCGATGCGCGCACGCGGCGCACAGGCCACGGACATCGCGATTCTCGTGGTGGCGGCCGACGACGGCGTAATGCCTCAGACCGTGGAGGCCATCAACCATGCCAAGGCGGCAAATGTGCCCATCATCGTTGCCATCAACAAGATGGATAAGCCCGCCGCCAATCCCGAACGCGTCAAGCAGGATCTGACCGCATACGAGCTGGTGCCCGAAGAATGGGGCGGCGATACCATCATGGTGCCCGTGAGCGCCCATACCGGCGAGGGCGTCGATACGCTGCTGGAGATGATTCTGCTGGAGGCAGACATGCTGCAGCTCCGCGCCAACCCCAACCGCATGGCCAAGGGCGTGATCATCGAGGCCAAGCTGGATAAGGCACGCGGCCCCGTGGCCACCGTGCTTCTGCAAAACGGTACGCTCCACGTGGGCGACAACATCGTGGCCGGTATGGCCAGCGGCCGTGTGCGCGCCATGGTCAACGACCGCGGCGAACGCGTAACCGAGGCGGGACCCTCCATGCCTGTGGAGATTTCCGGCTTTACCGATGTGCCCAGCGCAGGCGACGACATGATGGCCGTGGCCGACGATCATCTGGGCCGCCAGGTGGTGCAGGAGCGCCGCGACAAGCTCAAGGCCGCACGCGCGGCCGCCTCCAGCAAGGTGTCGCTGGATAACCTGTTCAGCCGCATCGACCAGAGCAAGCTGACCAACCTCAACATCATTATCAAGGCGGACGTGCAGGGCAGCGTGGAGGCTGTCAAGCAGGCGCTTGAAAAGCTGTCCAATGACGAGGTCAAGGTGCGCGTGCTGCACAGCGCCGTGGGCGCCATTACCAAGGATGACGTCAATCTCGCCTCCGCGTTCGACGCCATCATCATCGGCTTCAATATTCGCCCCGATGCCTCCGCGCGCGAAGCTGCCGAACGCGAGGGTGTGGACGTGCGCCTCTACCGCGTGATCTATCAGGCTATCGAGGACGTACAGAAGGCCATGAAGGGCCTGCTGGAGCCCGAATACAAGGAGGTCACCCTCGGCCATGCCGAGGTGCGCAACACCTTCCGCATCACCGGCGCGGGTACCGTTGCAGGCTGCTACGTCAAGGACGGCAAGCTTCAGCGCAACGCCGAGGCGCGCCTCATCCGCGACAACGTGGTGGTGTTTGAGGGCAAGCTCTCCAGCCTCAAGCGCTTCAAGGACGACGCCAAGGAGGTCGCCGAGGGCTACGAGTGCGGCGTGAGCTTCGACAGCTTCAACGACATCAAGGAAGGCGACGTGATCGAATGCTACGTCATGGAGGAGGTCGAGCGCTGAGGGCGCTCCCTCCCCGCCGCGTGACCATACGTTTTTGAAGGAAGCGATCCATTGAGCTATCAACGCATTGACCGCATTTCAGAGCAGGTTCGCCGCGAGGTGGACCGCATCATCCGCGATCGCCTGTCCGATCCGCGTATTCGTGGCACCTTCAGCGTGACGCGGGCTGAGGTGACGCGCGATCTGCGCTACGCCAAGATCTACGTCAGCATTCTGGAGGAAGCCGACCGCGCGCCCATGATGGCGGCGCTGAAAAAGGCGGCGGGTTTCGTGCGCCATGAGCTGGGGCAGAGCATGATTATCCGCTATGCGCCGGAAATCCTCTTTGAAGAGGATCACAACATCGAATACGGCATCCATATCGCATCTGTGCTCAAGCAGGTGCGCTCGGAGGAAGAAACGAACGATGAATCAAGCGACGGTCAGGAATAACCCCGATCCGCGGCAGCAGGTGCTGTCCGCCGTTCAAGCGGCGGACAGCGTCTTGCTGTTTTGCCATGTCTCGCCTGATGGCGATACGCTGGGCAGCGCGCTGGCGCTCAAATTGCGTCTGACGGCGATGGGAAAGTCTGTGCGGCTGCTTGTGGACGGAGAAGTGCCGTCCAACCTTGCCTTTCTGTCGCGCATGGGCGCGGTGGAGGGACCGGAGGCCGCGGCCGGTGCGGCTGATCTGGCCCTTGCGGTGGATGTGAGCTGCAAGGAGCGGCTGGGCGCGTGTGCCCCGGCTTTTCTTGCCGCTGCGCGCACCGCGGTGGTGGACCATCACAGCTCCAATCACGGTTTTGCCCAGATCAACTGGGTGGATGGCGACGCTCCGGCGACTGCCGTGCTGGTGTACCGGCTGCTGGAGGCCATGGGTGGCGCCCTTTCCCGCGAGGAAGCGGTCTGCCTCTATACCGGCCTGTCCACCGATACGGGCAATTTCATCTACGAGAGCACCAGCGCCGAGAGCTTTCGCATGATGGCTGCGCTCATGGAGGCGGGGCTGCCTCTGGCGGAGTATGCCAGGCGGTTGTTCCGGGTCAAGGAACTGCCCTTCGTAAGGCTGCTGGGCGAGACGCTGCCCTCCCTGCACTTGATTTGCGAGGGCAAGGTGGCCGGAATCACGCTGACCGCCGCTCAGATGCGTCAAGCGGGCGCAAAGGCGGGACATACCGATGGTCTGGTGGATTATGCCATCGATCTGGAAGGGGTAGCGATGGCATACTTCGCCCGCGAGACGGAGGATGGACGCGTGAAGGTAAGCCTGCGGGCATTGGAGCCCTGGCGGGTGGATCAGGTGGCCGAGCGCTTTGGCGGCGGCGGGCACCGGTTGGCCAGCGGCCTGACCCTGGACATGCCTCTCGCTGAGGTCGTGCGGGTCGTGGAAGGCGCGCTGACGGAGGCGCTTGGGAGCGTGAATGCATGACGCAGGCAAAACCGCTGTGCGGCTTTCTCAACGTGCTTAAGCCCCCGGGCATGTCCTCCGCGCAGGTGGTAGGATGTGTGCGCCGTCTGCTGGGCGGGGTGAAGGCGGGCCACGCCGGCACGCTGGACCCGGAGGCAGCGGGCGTACTGCCGGTGATGGTGGGAAAGGCTGCGCGCCTGTTTGATTATTTGCAGGACAAGGAAAAGGAATATGTGGCCGAGGTTGCCTTCGGGGTGGCCACCGATACGCAGGACGCGCAGGGCGTACCCATTGCCCATGGAGACCGCTGGCCGGATGAAGTCGCGATCGCCGCTGCTCTCCCGCGTTTCAAAGGAAAAATCCTGCAGACGCCGCCCATGTACAGCGCCCTGAAGCAGGATGGGCAGCGGCTGTACGACCTGGCGCGAAGCGGCCGGGAGGCCAACGTCCCCGCCAGAGAAGTCACGGTGTATGCGCTGGACCTTACGGGGCTTACACCCGAACATGGGGCGCTTTTGCGCGTTCGCTGCTCCAGGGGATTCTATGTGCGTACCCTGTGCCACGATTTGGGCGAGACGCTGGGCTGTCCCGCGCATATGCGCTTTCTGCTGCGCACACGCAGCGGCCCTTTCGGGCTGGATACGGCCTTTACGCTGGAGACGCTCGCAGAAAAGGCCGCACAGGGAACGCTGGCCGGGTGCCTGCTTCCGCCCGAAACCGGCCTTGGGGCCATGGCCATGGCGCAGGTGCCGCCGGATTTGGAAAAGGCCGTGCGAAACGGCGGCCACGTCCCATGGAATCGCTTTGCCGCACAGGGCGTAAGCGCGGAGCAGCCTTTTGGACTGCGGCTGGGGGAGGCGCTGCTGGCCGTGGCGCAGCGACAGGGCGACGAGGTCAAGGTGAAAACCTGGCTTGCGGAATGAGCAAATGAGGAGGACAACAGATGCAGACCGTTCTGGACGGCCGCTATGCGGCCGACCGCAGCGTGGTGGCGCTGGGTATGTTTGACGGCGTGCACATCGGCCATCAGGTATTGCTTAAGAAAGGGCGCGCGCTGGCCGATCGGCAGGGTGTGCCGCTAGTGGCGTGCACCTTTATGGACCATCCCCTGCAGCTGATCGCGCCGGACAAATGCCCGCCCATGCTGACCACCTTTGACGAGCGAGTTCGGCTGATGGAAAGCCTGGGCGTGGATGTGTTTTACGCCATGCCCTTCGACCGCTCTGTGATGGATATGCCGCCGGAGGACTACGTCGGTCACCTGGTTCGCCAGTTCCATCCCACGGATGTGGTATGCGGCTATAACCATACCTTTGGCAAGAAGGGCGAGGGAACGCCGGCCCTGCTGGCGGCGCTGGGCGATGCGCTGGGATTTTCAACCGCAGTGGTGCCCAAAATCACGCTGAAGGGACAGGAGGTCAGCTCTACCGCCATTCGCGGCTGGCTGCGCCAGGGAGATGTGGCCCGCGCGCGGGCGTTGTTGGGGCGCCCCTATCTGCGCCAGGCGGCTGTAGCCGCTCGCCGGGGCGGGCGCTGGGAGCTGTTTATGACGCCCAACGGCAAACAGGATGTGCCCAGGGGAAACTACCGGGCTCTGTGCTCCGACGGGGAGCATACATGGCCTGTGCTGCTGCGTGCGGAGCGAGAGGGACGCGCCCTGTGCAGCCTGCCTGTGGGTACGACCCTGCACGATGAGCTGGAGATCCGCTTTCTGACATCCCTGTCGGTGGACTCATGATCTCGAAAGGAGCGGTCCGAGTGCAAAAGAAAAACCTTTGGCAGGATGCGCTGTATTGGGTGCTGCTGCTGGCGCTTTTGACAGCGGGGGGCTTTCTGCTCTTCACCAATCTGGGCGAAACGGGCATCAGCGATTGTGACGAGGCTCGGCACGGCATCAACGCCTATGAGATGATGCAGAGCGGGGACTACGTGGTGACCACCTACCGGGGCGAACCGGACTACTGGAACCTCAAGCCCCCGCTGACGGATTACTGCATCATGCTGGGCTACCGGCTCTTCGGATATAACGCGCTGGGGCTGAGGTTTTACAGCGCCCTGAGCATGATGCTGACCATGATCGTGCTGGCCCTGTGGACCCGGCGGCGCTACGGACGGATTGCCAGCCTGTGTACGCAGCTGATGTTGCTGGGGTGCGGGCTTATCTACGGGCCACATTTCGCCCGTTTCGGTGACGCGGATGCGCAGATGCTGCTGTTTTACGTGCTGGCCATGATTTGTATGCTGGAAAGCCATCGTCGGCCGCGGCTGCTCTACGGCACCGCCCTGTGCTTTGGGCTGGCGTTCATGAGCAAGAGCTGGCATGCGGCGCTCATCCCGGTCACATGCCTTATGTACCTGGTGGTGACGGGCGAAATCCGCCGGCTCAAACCGCGGCACTATCTGGGGCTGATCTTCTTTGGACTGCTTCCCATCGCGCCCTGGGCAATCGCACGCTACCAGCGCGACGGGTTAACGTTTTTCGAAAAGATGCTTTCCATCGACGTGGTGAAGCGTGCAACCTCTGTGCATGAGGAGCACTGGGGCGGTACGGGGTACTATGTTTCCTACCTGCTTTCCGACAGGGCCGTCCTTGTGGCGGCGGCCGCCGTGCTGATCGCCCTCTGTTGGAAGGCTGTGCGGCGTTTGCGGCTTTCCCGGGACCAATGGGGTGTTCTGCTGTGGTTCGCCGTCCCGCTGGTGCTCTACAGCCTGTGCGTGAGCAAGCTGCAGTGGTACATCTATGTGTGCCTGCCCCCCCTGGCCGTCGGGTTTGGCATGGCCTTAGGCAAGCTGGCGCGCGGCGGACTGCGCTCCGGATGGAAAGCCTTGCCACGCCTGGCCTGCCTGGCTGCGGCGGTTGTCATGATGGTTTCCCTGGGCCTGAAGAACTGGGAGAACGTAAGTACTTGCGGCAATGAGGATCGGTACCAGCGGCTGATCTGGGAGATGTTCGATCGCGAGATGGATGCCGGTACGCGCATCTATGTGCAATATGAATCCGAGAATAACTATTATGCGGTGGATTATCGCTCCTGGGTGCAGGACGACGAGCTGACCGCCATGCTTGCGGGCGATCTGGTATGCATGGACGGCGGCATCGAGGCCTTTTGCCAGGAGGAGGAGAGCGCCTACCTGATTTGCCATGAAATCGGTATGGACTGGGACATCTTGGGCGAGTATCCGTTGATCTATCAGGACGGACCGATTATGCTGATTGAAAACCTGATGTAGTCCCAGATACGGAAAAGGGAGGCGCCGCCGCGGCGGAGCGCCTCCCTTTTTTCTGTTGCTTTGTGCATCAGCGGCCGGCCGGAGAGGCCGCGGGCGTAACAGTAGGCGTGATCGTAGGCGTAGGCGTGGGTGTGGGCTGAAGCAGCTCGTTGAGCCGTAGCACCTGTGCCTCGCTCTCCTCCAGTGCGTCGCCAAGCTCCGCCACTTTTGCCTCAAGATCGGCCTTGGAAGCGGTCAGTTCCTCCACCTGCTTCTCCAAATCCGCCTTATCAGAAGTGAGACCTTCCACTTTCTCCGTCAGTGTCGTACTGCTCTCCTCCAGCGCACCGTATTGCGTCTCAAGGGTGGAGAGCTGGTCGGCCAGATCGCTGGCCTGCGTCTGGGCAGCGGTTAGCTGCGCCTGCGTATCGGCAAGGACTTCCTCCACCTTCGTGAGCGAGGCATCCAGCGCATTGGCGCGGTCCTGTTCCTCGGTCAGCTGCGCCTGCGTGTCGGCAAGGACCTCCTCCGTCTTTGTGAGCGAGGCATCCAGCGCGTTGGCGCGGTCCTGCTCCTCGGTCAGCTGGGCCTGGGTATCCGTGCTCAGCGTCACGGCGGAGGACAGCTGGTTTTCCAGATCCGCGCGGACGGCTTCCAAGTTCTCCAGCAGGGTGTTGAGCTTAGTAATTTCCTCATCCTTGCCTTCCAGCCCGGCGGTCATGGCGGTGACCTGCTCTTCCAAATCGGCCTTTGTGGCGGTGAGCTCCTCAAGCTGGGCGGTCAGTTCGGCGTTTTGCTGGTTGGCGGTATTCTTGCCCACGAATCCCACGATGGCCAGCACAACGGCCACAAGCAGCGCAATGCACACGATGTAGAGAGGCGTTTGGTTTCGAGTCTGGGGAGTCGTTGTTTTGGTTTCAGCCATGGCGGGTGACCTCCTGTTCAGTTTTTTTGCACCTTTGGTTTATTATAGCACAGGCAAGACAAAAAAGGAAGCAATCCCTGCCCGCAGAATCTGCCGGCAAAGCGATGCCGCAGCGCGATTGCCGTTGAAAAATGGCAGGAAACAGGCTACAATGATTCCGGCGGCCATGAGATACCCTGCCCGCAGAGGCAAAGGAGGTCATACACGGTGGCCCATCATAACCCATTGCTCGCCGCCGGCGGCAAAAAGTTTATCACCATTGGGGAAATCATGCTGCGCCTGACTCCGCCCAACTATGACAAAATCCGCGTAGCGTCCATGTTTGAGGCCAGCTATGGCGGAAGTGAGGCGAATATCGCCCTGGCCCTGGCCAACCTGGGAGTGGACAGCACGTTTTTCAGCGTGGTGCCCGACAACAGCCTGGGCAAGAGTGCCGTGCGCTGGTTGCGCAGCAATGACGTGGACTGTACGCCCATGATCCTCTCCACTCCCGAGCAGACGCCCACCCACCGGCTGGGCACCTACTATCTGGAGACGGGCTATGGCAATCGTTCCAGTGAAGTCATCTATGACCGCAAGCACAGCGCCATCACGGAATACGATTTCTCCGGCCTGGACCTGGATGAGCTGCTGGATGGCTTTGACTGGCTGCATTTAAGCGGCATCACGCCCGCCCTGGCGCCCAACTGCCGGCAGCTTGTGCTCAGCAGCCTGAAAGCCGCCCGCGCCAAGGGGATGACCATCAGCTTTGACGGCAATTTCCGAAGCTCACTGTGGACATGGGAGCAGGCGCGGGACTTCTGCACCCTGTGCCTGCCCTATATTGATGTGCTGCTGGGCATCGAACCCTATCATCTGTGGCGCGACGAGAGCGATCATAGCAAAGGCGATGTGAAGGACGGCGTATCCCTGCAGCCCACCTATGAGCAGCAGGACCGAATCTTTCAGGCGTTTGTGGCGCGCTATCCCAACCTGCGCGTGATCGCGCGTCATGTGCGCTATGTCCACAGCGGCAGCGAGAACAGCCTGAAGGCATTCATGTGGTACGAGGGTCACACGTTTGAAAGCCGCCTGTTCACCTTCACCATTCTGGACCGCGTGGGCGGAGGCGATGCCTTTGCCAGCGGGCTCATCTACGCGATGCTGCACGGGGACCGCCCCCTGGACATGCTCAACTTTGCGGTGGCCAGCAGCGTGCTCAAGCACACCATCCACGGCGACGCCAACCTCATCGACGACGCCGGCGGCATCCGCAACCTGATGAACATGAACTACGATATCAAAAGATAGCGCAAAATAGCAGTTGACAAGCCCATGTGCCACGGGTATACTTGGCCTGTCGCGTGAGCATCATCTGGAACGGGAGGGCTTTTTATGCAGCCGATGATCCTGCAATCTGACTTTGGATATGCCGACGGGGCGGTATGCGCCATGTACGGCGTGGCGGAGAACGTGTGCCCGGAGCTGCGCGTGTTCGATCTTACGCATGACATCCCCCAGTATGACATCTGGGAGGCCAGCTACCGGCTGATTCAGACGGTGAGCTACTGGCCGGAGGGCAGCGTGTTTGTCAGCGTAGTGGACCCCGGCGTGGGCTCTACCAGGCGCTCCATCGCGGTGCGCACCCTGACCGGACAGTATGTGATCACCCCCGACAACGGCACCCTTACGCACGTCAAGCGCATCTGCGGCATCGCGCAGGCGCGCGTGATCGACGAAACGGTGAACCGCCTGCCGGGTTCCGGCGAAAGCTATACCTTCCATGGGCGCGACATCTACGCCTACACCGGCGCGCGTCTGGCCAGCGGGGCCATCACCTTTGAGCAGGTGGGGCCTGAGGTTCCGCCGGACAGCGTGATCGAGCTGCCTGTGGTGGAGGCCGCCATGGAGGGCGACTGCGTCAGCGGCACCATCGACGTGCTGGACGTGCGCTTCGGATCGCTGTGGACCAACATCCCGCGTGAGCTGTTTTTGAAGCTGGGCCTTACGCATGGCAGCCGCGCGGAGGTGACCATTACCAACGATACGCGCACGCTGTACAAAAACATCATGGTGTACGCCCGTTCCTTCGCCGACGTGAACGTGGGCGAGCCGCTCCTCTACGTCAACAGCCTCGACTGCGTGGCCGTGGCCATCAACCAGGGCAGCTTTTCCAAGGCATACAACATCGGCACCGGCATCACCTGGCGCATTACGCTGCGCAAGGCTCCGCGCATCATCTATGAATGAGCGTCCCCCGCGGGGAGGTCCCCGCTTGCCATAAACCAAAGAGGAAGAGGAGAGGAATCATCATGAAAAACACCTCCATCAAGACCGTGGTCGCCATCGGCATCGGCGCCGCGCTGTTCTTCGTGCTGGGCCGCTTTGTGGCCATCCCCAGCGGCGTGCCCAATACCAACATCAGCCTGCAATACGCCGTGCTGGGCCTGCTGGCCGCCATGTACGGCCCCCTGGCCGGCGGCCTGATCGGCTTCATCGGCCACACGCTGATCGACCTGAGCTGGGGCGGCAGCCCCTGGTGGAGCTGGGTCATCGCCAGCGCCTTCGTAGGCGTGGTGGTCGGCCTGTTCTCCAAGAAGATCGCCATTGAGGAAGGCACCTTCGGCAAGAAGGAAGTCATCACCTTCGCCATCTCCAACGTGGTGGCCAACGTGGTGGCCTGGCTGGGCATCGCGCCCGTGCTGGATATCCTGATCTACGCCGAGCCCGCCAGCAAGGTCTTTTCCCAGGGCGCCATGGCGGCCGTGGTGAACTCCCTCACCGCGGTGATCGTGGGCGCGCTACTGGCGGCTGCCTATGCCAAGACCATTGCCAAGAAGGGCTCTCTGGACAAGGAGTAACCCCCCTAACCCCGGATGGACCGCGCCCTTAGCGCGGTCCATTTTGCGCATTCGAGGTGACGACGTTGCAGGCCCCCATCATCTCCTTCAAGGACTTTTCCTTCCAATACCGGGCGCAGAAGCAGCCCACCCTGCGCCACATCAACCTGGACATCTATCCGGGCGAGCGGGTGCTTATCGCCGGGCCGTCGGGTAGCGGCAAGAGCACGCTGGGCAGCTGTCTGAACGGCCTGATTCCGTCCAGCTATCCCGGCACGGTCACCGGCAGCCTCACCGTGGACGGGGTGGATGCGCCCAAGGCGGGCGTGTTTGCGCTGTCACGCCACGTGGGTACGGTGCTTCAGGACCCGGACGGCCAGTTCATCGGCCTGACTGTGGGCGAGGATATCGCCTTTGCGCTGGAAAACGACTGCATGCCGCAGCCCCCCATGCGCGAGGCGGTGGACCGCGTGGCCGCTCTGGTGGGCGTGGAGCATCACCTGGGCCATGCGCCGCATGAACTCAGCGGCGGGCAGAAGCAGCGCGTAAGCCTGGCGGGCGTGATGGTGGACGAGGTGAAGGTGCTGCTCTTTGACGAGCCGCTGGCCAACCTGGACCCCGCTACCGGCAAGCAGGCCATTGAGCTGATCGACGACATCCAGCGCAGGACCGGCGCCACGGTGGTCATCATCGAGCACCGCCTGGAGGATGTGCTGTGGCGCAGCGTGGACCGCATCGTGCTGATGAACGAGGGGGAGATTCTGGCCGACATGCGGCCGGACGAGCTGCTTTCCACGAGTTTGCTGGCCGATAACGGGATCCGCGAGCCGCTCTATCTCACGGCGCTTCGCTATGCGGGCGTGGCGATCACGCCGGAGAAAAAGCCCGCCCACGTGGACAGCCTCAGGCTGGATGAGGCGGATACGGCGCGGCTTCGTGCATGGTTTGAGGCACGGTTGCCGGAGCCGCCTCCACCGGAGAAGCCCGTGCTTCTGGAGGCGCGGGGACTGGGCTTTGGGTATACCAGAGAGCGGCGCGTGCTCACGGATGTGAGCTTCACCATCCGGCGGGGGGAGATGCTGGCCATCGTAGGGCGCAACGGCGCGGGCAAGTCCACCCTGTCCAAGCTGGTTTGCGGGTTTGAAACCCCGGACGAGGGCACGCTGCTGTTTGAGGGGCGCGACATCGGGGGCGACAGCATCCGCGAGCGCGCGGCGCATATCGGCTACGTGATGCAAAACCCCAACCAGATGATTTCCAAAACCATGATCTTCGACGAGGTGGCTCTGGGTCTGGCGGCGCTTGGCCTGAGCGAGGCGGAAACGCGCGCGCGTGTGGAGGACACGCTGCGGGTATGCGGGCTGTATCCGTTCCGCAACTGGCCCATTTCGGCGCTGTCCTTTGGGCAGAAAAAGCGCGTGACCATTGCCAGCGTGCTGGCGATGGGGCCGGAGCTGATCATTCTGGACGAGCCCACCGCCGGGCAGGATTTCAAGCATTACACGGAGATCATGGAGTTTTTGCGCGGGCTGAACGCGCAGGGCGTGACCGTGGTGATGATTACCCACGACATGCATCTGATGCTGGAATACACGCCGCGCGCGCTGGTATTCAGCGAGGGGCGGCTCATTGCCGACCGGTCTGCCGCCGCCGTGCTGTGCGACCCGGAGCTGGTAGAGCGGGCGGCACTGAAGGAAACCAGCCTGTTCACGTTGGCAGGCCGTGCGGGCATCGCGCCGCCGGAAGCCTTTGTGGAACGCTTCATCGCTTATGACAGGGAGGTGCGCAGCCATGGCCGCCACGACGGTGCTTAATTACCTGCCCCGCAAAAGCCCGGTGCACGCCCTCACGGGCGCGACGAAGCTGGCGTTCTTCCTGCTGTTCACCTTCGCCAGCATGGTCACCTATGACACGCGCGTGCTGGTGGTGCTGATGGTGTTCAGCTTTGCAGCCTTCCGCTTAAGCCGCATCCGCATCCGTGAGGTGCGGTTCATGCTGGTGTTTATGCTGGTGTTTCTGCTGCTTAACAACTTTTTCATCTACCTTTTCGATCCCGACCAGGGCAGCAAGATCTATGGGACGCGGCATGTGCTCCTGCACATCGCGGGCCGCTATGACGTGACCAGCGAGCAGCTGTTTTACATGCTCAACATTTCCCTGAAATACTTCGTGGCGCTGCCGGTGGCGATTCTCTTCATCTCCGCCACCAATCCCAGCGAGTTTGCCGCCAGCCTGAACAAGATCGGCGTGCCCTACCGCATCGGCTATGCGGTGAGCATCGCGCTGCGCTACATCCCCGACATCCAGCGCGACTATCACAACATCAGTCAGGCCCAACAGGCCCGCGGCGTGGAACTGGGCAAGAAGGAAAAGCTGATCAAGCGACTGAAAAACAGCGTGACCATCCTTCTGCCGCTGATTATGTCCAGCCTGGCCAGGGTGGATGTGATCTCCAACGCCATGGAGCTGCGCGGGTTCGGCAAGCACAAAAAGCGCACCTGGTATGTGGAGCGTCCCTTCCAAAAGGGCGACTGGATCGCCCTGGGGCTGGGCGCGGCGCTGCTGGCCATGAGCCTCATCGTAACCTTCTGGGACGGAAACCGGTTTTATAATCCGTTTGTGTAATCAGAAAAGAACGGCGCGGACGCGAACCGCATAAGCCGCGCCCTGGACCACCGGGAGAGGGGGCTGCTTCCATCGGGAAACAGCCTCCTTTTCCATCGGCCGGCCACGGTCCGGGCCCTGCTGACCGAAGCCATCCGGTGACCGGAGCCCCTGGCTGCGCCCGAATCGGGCTTATCTCCAGTTGTTCAGCACCCGGAAAAAGCCTTCCAGCAATCCGGGCATGCCCACGTCCTCAGCGGCCACGGCGGGCAGGCGCGCGATGACGCTGCCGTCCAGCTTAACGCGAATCATGCCCAGTGTGTCGCCTGCATGCACGGGCGCGGGCACTTCCGCCGGCAATTCCACCTCGAGCGAGAGCTGCTTCTCCTGTCCCGGCTTGAGAAGCATGCTCATGCCCGTGCCCACGGCAGCTTCCACCTCATTGGCCATGCCCAGGCGCACCGGCACGCGCTGGCCCAGCCGGTCGCCCTTGGTGAGCACCGTCACGCGCTTGTAGTTGGCAAAGCCGTAATCCAGCATGGCGCGCGCCTCGTCAAAGCGCTTCTGGCTTGTTTCCGCCCCCAGCACGATGGCGATAAAGCGAAGGCCGTCCTTTTGTGCCGTAGCGCTCAGGCAGTAGCGCGAGGCGTCCGCGCTGCCGGTTTTCAGCCCGTCGCAGCCCTCGTAAAACCGTACCAGGCGGTTGGTGTTGGTCAGATCGGTCACGCGTCCGCTGGGATGGGTGAGCGTGTCCATCCACACCGAAGCATGCTTGAAATAGTCCGGATGGCGGCACATCTCCACCGAGAGGGTGGCCACGTCGCGTGCGGTGGTGTACTGCGCGTCATCCGGCAGGCCGGTGGCGTTGGTGTAGTAGGTGTTGTTCATGCCCAGCTCCGCCGCGCGGGCGTTCATGAGCTCGGCAAAGGCTGCCTCCGTGCCTGCAATATGCTCGGCCAGGGCGCAGGCCGCGTCGTTGGCGCTGGCCACGATGGTGGCATGCAGCAAATCCTCCAGCGAATACACCGCGCCCGCGTCCAGAAGCGCCTGACTCCCGATCTGTGCGGCGGCCTCCTGACTCACGGTTACGGAGTCGTCCAGATGGAGGTTGCCCGCCTCCAGCTCCTCAAAGCAGATGAGCAGCGTCATCAGCTTGGTCACACTGGCGGCCTGGCGGCGCTCATCGGCGTTTTTTTCAAAGATGACGGTTCCTGTACCGGCCTCCACCAGCATCGCACTGGGCGATGTCAGCGCGACCGGCGGCTCTGCCTCCAGCGGCGCGGCCTGGGCCGGCCCGACGAGCCAGCACAGCGCAAGCAGCAGCGCGCACAGCCGCACGATCTCCCTTCTCATACAAAAAACTCCTTCCACGCATAGGGTCTGTGATACCATACGCGTGAAAGGAGGAAAATAGCCGTCGAAACAGCGCCTGTCAGCAAAAAATCACAGTGCGGCGATCACGCCGTCCACCAGCGCGCGGAAGGTGTCCTTTACCCGCTCGCCGGTCTCCATCACTTCCTGATGGGTCAGGGGCTGATCCAGAATACCCGCAGCCATGTTGGTGATACAGCTCAGGCCCAGCACGTCCATGCCGCTGTGACGCGCCACGATGGTCTCGGGCACGGTGGACATGCCCACCGCGTCGCCGCCCAGAATGCGCGCCATGCGGATTTCCGCGGGCGATTCATAGGTGGGACCGTTCATCCAGCAGTACACGCCCTCGCGCAGCGCGATCCCCAGCTTTGCGGCCACATCGCGCGTCAGCTTTTGCAGCCTCACGTCATAGGCATGCGACATATCCGGGAACCGCGGGCCGAATTCGTCCAAGTTGGGCCCGGTCAGCGGATTCTTGCCCGACAGATTGATGAAATCCGTCATCAGCATCAGATCGCCCGGCGTAAAAGACGTGTTCACCCCGCCGGAGGCGTTGGTCACAATCAGCGTTTTTACGCCCAGGCGCTTCATCACGCGCACGGGCAACGTCACCTCGCGCAGATCATAGCCCTCGTAGGCATGGAAGCGGCCCTGCATCATACACACGCGCTTGCCATGCAGCGTGCCCGCGCACCAGCGGCCCGCATGGCCCGGCGCGGTCGATACGGGAAAGCCGGGGATGTCCTGATAGGCCAGAAATGTGGGATTTTCCAGCGCCTCGGCATAGCCGCCCAGGCCGCTGCCCAGAATGACCGCGATTTCCGCGCCGCCGCATGCCGCCTCAATGGCGGTTGCCGCACGGTTGATTTTTTCCAGATATGCCGCGTTCTGCTCGCCCATAAACGCTCCTCCTTAACGATTGTTTCGCAGCTGGGCCGCAAACGACTCGGCCCCGAAGCGCTCCGGAACGCCCATCAGATCGGCCACCGTGGCCGCGATATCGGCATAGGTGCGGCGGGTTCCAATGTCGCAAAGACCGGTCATCTCCGGGGACCAGGCCAGAATCGGCACGTATTCGCGCGTGTGGTCGGTGCCGGTGTACGCGGGGTCGCACCCGTGATCCGCCGTGAGCAGAATCAGATCTCCCTCGCGGGCGGCGGCCTTGATTTCGTTCAGGCGGCCGTCAAAGTACTCCAGCGCCTGCGCGTAGCCGGCCACGTCGCGCCGGTGACCGTAGACGGAGTCGAAGTCCACGAGGTTGACAAATACCAGGCCCGTAAAATCCCGCGCCATGGCCTTCATGAGCGAATCCACGCAGGCGGGGTTGCCGGCGGCGTGGTCGCTTTCGCACAGGCCGCTCATGCAGAAGATATCCTCGATCTTGCCGATGCCCATGGTGAATCTGCCGTGATCCTTGAGGGCATTGAGCACCGTGGGGCCAATGGGCTCCAGAGAGAAGTCGCGCCGGCGGCCCGTGCGGACAAAGTGGCCTCTGCCCGTGCCCACGAAGGGGCGCGCGATCACGCGGCCCAGCGCGTTGGGACCGGTGAGAATGCCACGGGCGATGCGGCACATCTCGTACAGCCGCTCCGGGGGAACGACGTCCTCGTGACAGGCGATCTGAAACACGCTGTCGGCGGAGGTATAGACGATGGGATACCCCGTGCGCATGTGCTCCTCGCCCAGCTCATCCAGAATGGCGGTGCCGCTGGCCGGATAGTTGCCCAGGGTCTTGGTGCCGATTGCGGCCTCAAAGGCATTCATCACTTCGGGCGGAAAGCCGTTTGGATAGGTGGGGAAGGGCGTATCCAGCCTGAGGCCCGCGATTTCCCAATGGCCGGTGGTGGTGTCCTTGCCCGCGGAAACCTCCGCGGCACGGCCGTACACGCCTGCGCCGTTCACAGGCTTGGGGCCGCCCACGCCCGGGATCAGGCCCAGGCCCATGGCCTCCATGTTGGGAAGGTGCGGATGCGCCTTCTCGATGATATGTCCGAGCGTGTTCGCGCCCGCGTCGCCGTAGGCGGCAGCGTCCGGGAGCGCACCGGCGCCCACGCTGTCCAGCACGATCAGAAAAATGCGCTTCATATGTCCTCCTTACAGCCCCAGTCGGATGCAGGCGGGGCCCACCGGGCGGATGTCCAGCACGTTGCAGCTGTGCGCGCCGAACACCGCTTCCATCTCCTTGACAAAGCTGTCCAGGCTGCGCTTGGGAACGAAGTTGAGCGTGGTGCCGGCAAATCCGCCGCCATGCACGCGCCACGCACCGTCCTTGTGAAGCTTGCTTTCGGCCAGCATCAGCGCCAAAGACAGCTCCTGCCGGTCGGGGGTTGCGAAGATGTTCTGCAGGTAGCAGAAACTGCTGCGCCCACTTTCAATGACCAGCCGCAAGAAGGCGTTCAGGTCGTCGGCCTGCAGGGCCGATACCTCATCCGCCACGCGGCGGTTTTCGGCAAAGTAATGGGCGGCGCGCAGAATTGCCCGGTCAGCGTTTACATTCTTGAGGCGCTCGCGCAACTGGGGCACCATCTGCATGAACTGCTCCGGCTGCACGCGGCGCAGGTAGGTTTCGCCGAAGCAGGCGGCCACGGCGCGCATCTCCTGGGGAATTGCAGCATAGAACTCCGTCAGGTTGTCATGGCTGCCGCCGGAGTTGACCACCACCAGCGCATAGCCCTTGGCGGCAAAATCGTAGCTGATTTCACGCACCTCGGGATCGTCATTCTGGAAATCAATGTAGACAAGGCCGCCCGCACTGGAGGCCATCTGGTCCATCAGACCGCTGGGCTTTCCGAAATACACGTTTTCAGCATACTGGGAGATCTGCGCGCGGCGCTTGAAGTCCAGCTTTCCCTCGTTGTAGATCTCGTCAAAGATGGCGCACAGGAGCACCTCCACTGCCGCCGAGCTGCTCAGGCCGCTGCCGCTGCGCACGGTGGAGGTAATCACCGCGTCGAAGCCGCCTACGCGCAGTCCCGCTTTCTGCAGGCCGTCGGCCACGCCGCGCACCAGCGCCGCCGTGGTGCCCTTTTCCGCCTCGTGCACGCTCAAATCATCCAGCGAAAGCGTCAGGGGTGCGTATCCCTCGCTGTGGATGTTCACGACGCCGTCGGCACGCGGGCTGACGGCGGCCAGCGTGTCCAGGTTGACGGCAGCGGCCAGTACCTTGCCCCGGTTATGGTCGGTGTGATTGCCGCCGATTTCGGTGCGCCCCGGCGCGCTGACCATGGCGATGGGGCCTTCATAGCCGACAAGCTCTTCATGCCGCTTGAGTAGGCGCGAATACCGCGCGCTCTGCGCCACCAGCATCCCGCCTCGCTGGCCGTAAAGGTAGGTCAAACGTTTCATGACCTCGGGTGTTTTGAGTTCACTGATCATTTGCGCGTACCTGTTCATAAGCCATCCATCCTTCTTTGGTGATGTAAAGGCGCGTGCCTGTATCGGGACGCTGCGTCACACGCCCAGCCGGACGGCGACGCTCTGCCACAAATCGATCATCTCCTGCATACCGCGCTCGTACAGCCCATCCAGGAACGTCTGGGCCTCGCCGGCATCCATCTCTCCCAGCACCACGCGCGCCAGCGTCTCGTCCACACAGGGTCCCAGCCGGGATTGCAGCGCAAGTGCGCGGGCGCTTTCCTCCTCCGTAAGCGTATAGACGGGGAAAGGGCTTACCACATAGGTATCCAGCTTGCGCAGCTCGCGATTGACGTGCTGCACGTTTTCTTCATGATAGCGTTCATAGAACGCGTCGGGGAAGAGCCAGGGCATATCGCCCGTATCATAGACGCTCAGCTCGCTGAGCGTGGAGGCGGTCATGGCCTCCATGCCGCCCTTCCAGTCCCAGTTGCCGTCCTCGTCGATGACATAATCCACACCCTCGGTTCCCGCGAGTGCTTCAATGGCGCCTTCCTCGCTGTAGAGCACATCCACCCAGGCCAACAGAGCCGCGGGGTCTTCGCAGGCGGAGGTGATGGCGAAGGTGCCTCGCGTCACCTCGCCATAAAGGTCGCGGTAGATCTGTTTTCCGTCGAAGGTGAGCGGTTCCAGCAGCACATAGTCACTGGACATGTCATAGGGAACCAGATTCACCGGCGTCGGCGCAAAAAACACGCCATAGACCGCCTCGGCATCCTCATCGGTGATGCGGCGCAGCGCGTCGGCCGTGACGAAGCCATCCGGGTCAAGCAGACCCTCCTGGTACAGCTCGCGCAGGGCCAGGGCCATATCCCAGAAGCCGTCCTCTGCGGGCCAGTAGTGCACCTGTCCCGCATCGTCGAGATAGATGTTATAGTCGTTGGCTGCCACGCCCCAGGCATGGGAGAAGAACTTCAGCTCCCACGGCCCCAGGAAGGCAAAGGGAACTTCGTCCTGCCTGCCGTTGCCATTGGGATCACGGTCGCGGAACGCTGTCAGCACCTGACGCAGGCTGTCCCAGTCCGTGGGGGCCTCCAGACCCAGCCGGTCCAGCCATGCCTGATTGATCCACATGGCGTTCTGCGGGGCCGGTTGCTGGATGGCGGGCAGCGCCGCGATCTTTCCGTTGGGAAGCGTGATGGCCTCCCGCCAGTCGGGATTGGCCTCCAGCAGCGCCCAAAGGTTGGGGGCGTTCTCCTCCAGCAGCGGCCCAAGGTCGATGAGCTGTCCGCTGTCGGAATAGCGGATCATCTCCTCCGAGGTGAGCGCCGCCTTGAAGAGCACATCGGGCAGATTGCCGCCGGGCGCGAACATCGCATCCTTGGCGGCCTGCCACTTTTCCAGGCTGGTATACTGATCGAAGGTAAAGGTGAGGCCCGTTCTTTCCTGCATGCGAAGGAAAAAACCGTTGGTGTTCCAGTCATGGGTGCTGTTTTCTCCGTCGTAGCCGGCCATGGTAAAGGCATTTTCCGCCATGGCGGCGGGAGCGGCGGCCAGCAACAGGCAGATTATGCAGCACAAAGCGCGTCGTAGCATGTACATAGTCCTCCGAATGTGCATTTGCGTGGGAAGAACACATCCCGTACTTTTATTATACCTGATAGCCAAGTTTTTGAAAACCGTTTTTATGAAAATTTCAATGCTCCCAAAGCAGGACCATTTCCACCAGCTCGGTTTCCTCACCGCCGAACAGCTCCTTTTGCGACCGTCCCGAAGCGTAAAAGCCCATATGCCGGTAAAAATCCTGTGCCTGCCGGTTTCCGTCCAGCACCCACAGACACACGCCGTCGCACCCATCCTCCCGGAGCCTCTGCAAAACCGCTTCCATCAGGCTGCGGCCATATCCGCGCCCCATGGCCTCCGGCAGAAGGTACAGGCTGACCAGCTCGCCGAAGCCCTCACGCCCCGGCTCGCGCGCATAGCTGACCATGGCGGTTCCCACAATCCGTCCATCCTCGAACACGCCCAGCGAGGCGGAGGGATCGGCTCGAAGCATGCCGCTCCAGCGGTCGCGGGTCAATTTGTCCAGAAATGCCTGCGGCAAAAGGCCCTGATAGCACGCTTTCCAGCTCTGGACATACACGTCTCCCGCTTCGTTAAAGTCATCCTGCGCGCAAAGCGGCCTGATCACGGCCATTTTTGCCGCCTCCTTTTCCCGTCAAAATCAAAGCTGCAACCATTATACCACCCGCCCGCCCGGATGACCAGCAGGATAGAAAAAAGCGCCTCCCGAATGAAGGCGCTTCAACGCTTATCCCGCGTCAGTCCCGGCCTGCGAGGCAGTACTGCCGCAGGGCTTTTGCCACCCGGCCGATGTCCTCACCGGTCAGGTAGGGGTGCATGGGCAGAGAAAGCACTCTGTCGCATGCGGCCAGGGCGCCCGGATACAGCGCATCGTCAAACTGCCGATCCGCGTAGGCGGTCTGCTGATGAATGCACCGGGGATAGTAGATCATGCTGGGAATGCCGCGTTCCCTGAGGAAGCGTTGCGCTCCGTCGCGCCGGGCGCGGTTTTCCAGCAGCACGGTGTACTGCGCCCAGCTGCTCTGATACCCATCGGGTACACGGGGTGTTTCCACGCACCCATCCAGCGCCTGCGCATAGGCGGCTGCCGCGGCGTTCAGCGCGTCCAGCTCATAGGTGCGCAGCGCGCGCAGCTTGGGCAGAAGCACCGCCGCCTGTAGGGTATCCAGCCGGCTGTTCATGCCGATGCGCTGGTTGTCGTACTTGTCGGAAACGCCCCTGCCGTTGGCCCGCAAGGAGCGCAGCAGCGCGTCCTCCTCCGCGCCGTCTACAAAGACCGCGCCGCCGTCCCCGTAGCAGCCCAGCGGTTTGGCGGGGAAAAAGGAGGTGGCGGCCGCCTGCCCGAAGGCGCAGGCGTTCGTGTCGCCGATGCGCCCGCCATATCCCTGGGCCGCGTCCTCCAGAACGCGCAGGCCATGACGTGCGGCGATCTCCAGGATGCGCGGATAATCCGCCGGCAGGCCGAACAGGTCCACCGGGATCACCACCGCGGGCCTCAGCCGTCCCTCGGCCTTAACCCGGCAAACGGCGGCTTCCAGCGCGTCGGGGTCGAGGTTGAAGGTGTCCAGGCGAATGTCCACCGGAATCATCTCCGCGCCCACGGTGGTGGCGCAACCGGCGGAGGCGAAGTAGGTGAAGTCCGGTACGAACACCGCGTCGCCCGGTCCCACGCCCCACAGCATGAGCGCGAGCACCAGCGCATCGGTCCCGTTTCCGCAGGTCACGCAATGGCGCCGCCCCACGTCGCGGGCCAATGCGTCCTCCAGCTCGCTCACCTGCTCACCCAGGATAAAATGTCCCTTTTCCAGCACCGCGGCGATGCCGGCGTCGATCTCGGCTTTCAGCGCGCGGTACTGCGCGCCCAGATCATGAAACTGCATCTATTCGACCTCCCTCAGCCCTTCCCCGTCGGGAAGAAAGCGCCGTCCGCATTCCGGGCACACCAGCGCGCCGCGCAGAAGCGCCCCACAGGTACACACAAAGCCGTGCGGCCGGGCGGGCACGCCCAGCATGAGGACATGAGGCGGCACGTCGCAGGCGACCACCGCGCCCGCACCGATCATGGCGCAGCGCCCGATTCGGTGGCCGCAGACCACGGTGGCGTTGGCCCCGATGCTGGCGCCGTCCTCCACCACGGTGGGCACGAAGCGCGCGGAGCCCTTGGGGAAGAGGGCGCGGGGGGTCAGATCGTTGGTAAATACGCAGCTGGGGCCGCAGAATACCCCGCGGCCCAGCGTGACGCCCTGATAGACGCTCACATTGTTTTGCAGCTTGCAGCCGTCACCGATGGTCACGTGCTGGCCCACATAGCCGTTCTGGCCGATGGAGCAACCCGCGCCCACTTTGGCGGTGCCTTCGATGTGGCAGAAGTGCCACACCTTCGTGCCCTCGCCAAGCTCCGCTCCCTCATCCACCACAGCGGTGGGGTGGATGTATGCGCTCATCGGCCGAATCTCCCCTCAAAATCCGTTGTGGCGCAGTCCGCAAGGGGCAGACGCACCGGCCGGTGCTCCGCCGCCGACAGATAGATGGCCAGCACCAGTTCCAGCGCGCGCATACCGGCCCGGCCATCCACATAGGGGGCGCGGTCCTCACGAATGGCGGCGATCACATCGGCGTACAGGGGCGTATGGCCGTAACCGTACACGTTGGGCGGGTTCTCGCCAAACTGCATCTTGATGGTGGCAGGGTCGCCGCGGCCGTCGCGGAAATCCCACTCCTCGATGATGTTGACGCTCTTGCCGCCGGCCTTGACGGTGCCGTTTTCGCCAAAAAGGTAAAGGGTTTCCTCCAGGTTGTGGGGATAGACGTTGGTGGTGCCCTCCACGACGCCATAGGCCCCGCTTTCAAAGCGCACCAGCGCGAGCCCCAGGTCCTCGGCCTGAATGTAGGGATGGTTGAGGTTGGCGGTATAGGCGATGACCTCGGTCACGCCGTCGCCCAGCATCCAGCGCAGCAGGTCGATGCTGTGGATGCACTGATTCATCAGCGCCCCGCCGTCCATGGCCCAGGTGCCGCGCCAGGGGGCCTGCCGGTAGTATTCCTCGCCCCGGTTCCAGCGCACATGCACCGTGCCGTGCAGCATGCGCCCGAAGCGCTTTTCCTCCACGGCGGAGCGGATCTTCTGAATGGATTTGTTGAAGCGGTTCTGATGGCACGCGCAGAGCTTCAGCCCCCGCGCATCCGCTTCGGCAATCAGCGCGCGCGCATCCGCCAGCGACAGGGCCAGCGGCTTTTCGATAATCACGTTGGAGCCCGCGCGCAGCACATCCAGCCCCACCTGCGCGTGCAGGCCGCTTTCGGTGGCCACGGCGCACAGCTGCGGGGCCTCCTTGGCAAGCAGCTCGCGGTGGTCCGTATAGCGGCGCACGTGGGCGCGCTCCTGCTCCGGCAGGGGCCGAAGCACGGCCTCCATGCGTTCGGAAACGGGGTCACATACGGCGCACAGATCCAGATCCTCCGCGTTGTTCAGGTATGCCGCGATGTGGTTGGGCGCGATTCGCCCGCACCCGATGAGCGCATAGCGCAGTTTTTCCCTCATGATGAAGCGGCCTCTCCTTTCGCGGCTCACAGAACGCGGATGTTCTCGCGCTTTTTCACGTTCTTCATGGCGTTTTTGGTATCAAAGATCAGGCTGGCGTGCTCGGCCACAAAGTCATAATCCACGCAGGTATGCGCGGTGGTCACCATCACCAGGTCCGCGCTTTCCAATGCGGCCTTGTCAAGGGCCGGGATGCGGTGCTCCTCCTGACCCTGATAGCGGTAAGATTCCACATAGGGGTCATAGTAGCTGACCTGCGCGCCGAGCTTGCGCAGGCTTTCGATCACGCGCAGGGCGGGGCTCTCGCGGTAATCGTCGATATCCTGCTTGTAGGCCACGCCCAGCACCAGCACCTTCGCTCCGTTCATGGCCTTCCTGCGCTCGTTGAGCGCGCCCATGGCACGCTGCGCGCAGTATTCGGGCATGCGGTCGTTGATGATCATGCTGCTTTCGATCATGGAGGTGTGGAAGCCGAACTCGCGGGCCTTCCAGCTCAGATAGTACGGGTCCAGCGGGATGCAGTGCCCGCCCAGCCCGGGGCCGGGGTAGAAGGCCTGAAAGCCGTAGGGCTTGGATTTGGCTGCCTCGACAACTTCCCAGATGTTGATGCCCATGCGGTTGCACAGGATGGCCAGCTCGTTGATCAGGCCGATGTTGACGTTGCGATAGGTGTTTTCAAGGATCTTTTCCATCTCGGCCACGGCGGGGCTGCTCACGCGGTGCACCGGCGCCTCCAGAACGGCCTCGTAGAGCGTGGCGGCGATGTCGGTGCATTCGGGGGTGACGCCGCCGACCACCTTGGGGGTATTTTTGGTTTTGTAGATGGCGTTGCCGGGGTCCACGCGTTCGGGCGAGAAAGCCAGGAAAAAGTCCACGCCGCACTTGAGGCCGCTTTTTTCCAGAATGGGACGGAGCATTTCCTCGGTGGTGCCGGGATAGGTGGTAGACTCCAGAACGACGAGCATATCGCGATGCATATGGGGCATGATGCTTTCCGCCGAGGAGCGCACATAGCTGATATCGGGCTGCTGGTGCGCGTCCAGCGGGGTGGGCACGGCAATGCACACGCAGTCGCACGAGGCCACGGAGGCAAAGTCCGTAGTGGCGCGCAGCATTCCTTCCTCCACGATCTTTTTCAGGTCGCTGTCTACCACGTCGCCGATGTAGTTGTGTCCCTGATTGACCATATCCACCTTCTGGGGCTGCACGTCAAAGCCGATCACATGGAAACCGGCCTTGGCCTTTTCCACCGCGAGCGGAAGCCCGACATAGCCCAGTCCAACCACGCCAAGGGTGACGCTACGGTCGAGTATCTTTTGCTTCAAAACCGACATGCTTTCATTCTCCTTACTTGCGTATGAAATCGCCCGAAAGGCGGCATGATCCATGGTTTATGATACCGCACGGCCGCCGGAAAGTCAATCTTGGCCACCGGAGAGGTACAGGAAGAAATCGCATTCCAGCCGGCCGTTGTACAGCCTGCGCTTTTTATCTGCGCGGCGGCCAAAGGCGCGCTCAAATCCGGGATCGGCGGAGAGGGCGCACAGCCTCCAGCCGGGGTGGCGCCTGATAAGCAAGCCCAGCTCGCGGTACAGGGCGCGCGCGCCCTCGCGATCGCTCAGGCGTTCGCCATAGGGCGGGTTGAGCAGGAACACCCCGGCGGGGCCTTTCAGCGTGAGCGTCTTGAGGTCCTGGCGGTGTACGCGGACGCGTCCCTCCAGCCCTGCCTGGCGGATATGCCGCCCGCACAGCGTAAGCGCTTCGGGGTCAATGTCGCTGCCGGCGATGGAAAGCGGCGCGTCCGGACGGAAGGCCTCCCGCGCCTCGCGCCGCAGGGCGTCCATCCCCGCCCGGTCCATAAAGGGATAGCTTTCGCAGGCAAAGGAGCGCGTGAGGCCCGGCGCGCGGGACGTGGCCTTGAAGGCCGCCTCAATGAGCAGCGTGCCCGTGCCGCAGCAGGGGTCGTAAAGAGGCATGCCGGGCCGCCAGGGGCTGAGGTCCACCAGGGAGGCGGCCAGCGTTTCCCGCAGGGGAGCCTCGCCGTTCCAGGTGCGGTAGCCGCGCCGGTTGAGCGCCTCGCCGCTCATGTCCAGCGTGACGCGCGCGCGGTCGTTGACCAGCGACACGCCGATGGGAAAGCGCGCGCCCGTCTCCGGCAGGCGTGATACGCCCAGCCGCTCCATCATCCGCCGCACGATGGCCTTCTTGCTCACCGCCTGACAGTCGCGCACGCTCATCAGGCGGCTGCGCACGCACTTGCCGCTGACATGAATGGCCGCGTCCCGCGTAAGGAGACGCTCCCATGCGACGCTCCCCACGAGCTGGAACAGGTCCTCGAAGGTGACGGCCTCGCGCTCGGCCAGCACCAGCAGCACGCGGTCGGCGGTGCGCAGGTGCAGATTGGCGCGGAAGGCGTCCAGAAAGGTCCCCTCAAAGCGCGCGCCGCCGTTTTCCGCCTTGGCGGGAAGGCCCATGCGCTTCAATTCGCCTGCCACCACACCCTCCAGCCCGAAGGCCGCCGTCGCCAAAAAGGTGTTGGCCACACCTCATTCCTCCATTCGTAGCATATCAACGAAAAATTATATCATGGCATGAGCAGGCAAACAAGCGGACATGCTAATTTACAAACAAACCTTCCGGCTTGGAGAAAGGACGGATGAAGGATGCTTGCAGCCTTTCTGGCAGGCGCGGCCGCCTATCCGATGGTGGAGCTGGCCTGGCGCGGGCGCACCCATCCCGCGATGGCGCTGGCGGGCGGAGTCTCGCTTTCCATGCTCCGCGGCCTCAGCCGCGTGCAAAAAAGCCGCCCCCTCTGGCAGCAGGCGCTGCTGGGCGGTCTTATGATTACGGGGATGGAATATGCCTTTGGCCTCGCCTTCAACCGACGGCATCAGATTTGGGACTACCGGCGCATGCCGGCCAATCTGCGCGGGCAGATCTGCCTGCCCTTTACGCTGGCCTGGTGCGGGCTGAGCGCTCTGGCGCTGGGCGGCATGCGCATGCTCAAGCCCTAAAGCTCGCGGGCCAGAATATCGGCGATGTAGCGGCTGGCGTGACCATCGCCGTAGGGATTGACGGCGTGTTCCATCTCGTGGTAGGCGGCAGGGTCGGTCAGCAGCTCCCGCACGGCGGCATAGATGGTGTTTTCATTCGTTCCCACCAGCTTGAGCGTGCCGGCCACCACCCCCTCGGGGCGCTCGGTGGTATCGCGCATCACCAGCACGGGCTTGCCAAGCGCCGGAGCCTCCTCCTGGATGCCGCCGCTGTCGGTCATGATGAGATAAGCGTGGGCCATCACATTGTGAAAATCCAGCACGTCCAGCGGCTCAATCATGTGGATGCGCTCCTGGCCGCCGAAGCAGGCGCGGGCCATTTCCCGCACTGCAGGATTCTTGTGCATGGGGTAGATCACCTTGATATCGGGCGTTTCATCCACGATGCGGCGAATGGCCCGGAACATCTCCCGCATGGGCTCGCCCAGGTTTTCGCGGCGGTGCGCCGTGAGCAGAATGAGCCGGCTGCCGCGGGCCCATTCGATTTCCGGATGGGTGTAATCGCTTCTGACGGTGGTGTCCAGCGCGTCGATCACCGTGTTGCCGGTTACGAAGATATGCTCGGCGGGCTTGCCCTCCTTGAGGAGGTTTTGCCGGCTCAGCTCCGTGGGCGCAAAGTAAAACCGGGCGATGAGATCCACCGCCTGGCGGTTGAACTCCTCCGGAAAGGGGGAATACAGGTTGTAGGTCCTCAGCCCTGCTTCCACGTGTCCCACGGGAATCTGAAGATAGAAGCACGCCAGCGCCGTGACAAACGCAGTGGAGGTATCGCCATGCACCAGCACGACATCGGGCTTTTCCGACTCCAGAATGGCGCGCAGCTTTTCCAGAATGCTCACTGTGACGTCAAAGAGCGTCTGCTTGTCGCGCATGATGGCCAGGTCGTATTGGGGCGTTACCTGAAAGCATTGTAAAATCTGATCCAGCATTTCCCTGTGCTGGCCGGTGACACATACCACCGTTTCAAATTCGGGGCGCCGCTTCAGTTCCAGAACCAGGGGACACATCTTGATCGCCTCCGGCCTGGTGCCGAAGATGAGCATGACCTTTTTCATTTGCATACCTCAAATTTGCCGCGCAAGCGGTCCGCGCTCATACGCATTCAGTCGTTTCCTGCCACAGTTTCAGCATGCACCGCATACGCGCCTCCGCCTCCCCGCCCTCCTGGGAGGAGTGGAACGAAACCGCACCGCCCGGTCCGGGAGAGAGGAGGCCTTCCTCCTCCAGACGGCGGCGCAGCTGGCGCGCGGTGCCGAGGTTGCCGTCGATGAGCGGAGTGCCCGGCGCAAAGCAGCGGGAAATGGCCCCCCGCAAAAAGGGATAATGCGTGCAGCCCAGCACCACGGCCTTGACGGGCATTCCCCGAACGGAAGCAAGGAGCCTGTCCAGAAGTCCCTCCACCCTGGGGCCGGAAAACACGCCGGCCTCCACGCATTCCATCAGCCCCGGACAGGGAACGGGCAGGGCGTTTTGCCCGTAGCGCTCCATCAGGCGCAAAAATTTGGGCTGCGTGAGCGTCATTTGCGTGGCCATCACCACCACGTACCCGTCTCCGGGCAGGAGCGAAGCGGGCTTGAGCGCCGGTTCCATGCCGATGACCGGCATGTGCAGCTCCTGCCGAAGCGGCCCGGCGGCCGCGCTGGTAGCCGTGTTGCAGGCGATCACCACCGCCTTGCAGTCCATGGCGATCAGCTTGTCCACCGCCAAATGCGTAAGCCGGAGCACCTCTTCCGGCCGCTTGTCGCCATAGGGAATGTTGCGGGTATCGCCGTAATAGACGAAGTTTTCCTCCGGCAGCACGTCCAGCATCTGCCCCAGAACGCTGATGCCGCCCAGGCCGCTGTCAAATATGCCTACCGGCCGACGATCCACCGCTTTCCACCTCCGTTCCCGATTATACCCGCTGCCCTCCTTTTTTTCAAGTATTCCGGGGCCGTTTGTGTCAAAGCGCCAGCACCTGCACGATGGCGTCCGCCAGGTAGGGCATGGCGGCCAGCACTTCCTCAAGGGTGTTGCGGTTGTTGCCGGCCTCCACCAGCACGCATCCTACGGCCACATGCTGGTTAAATCGTCCGCTTTTCACACACACGTCCCGGCACAGGCCGTCCACCTGGGCGTTGAGGTCGTCCGTCACGTCCTGGGCGATGGCCAGGTTCGCCTCCCAGTCCGGCCGCTGGTCAAAGCCCTCGGAGGTCTGGCCCTCTCCCTTGCCGATGAGCAGCATCAGCTTGGCCGCTTCGACGCCGCCGGCATTCACGGTGTTGGGGCCGGTCTGTGACTCGGCGTAGGCGTCCCGGTGCAGGTCGATGTACAGGTCGTAGCGCTCGCCCGCCGCCTGGCGCTTTTCAAGCATCTCCAGCGACCGCGTGTAGGCGCTGCTCAGGTTGGGCGGCTCGAAGGCCGTCACGTCATGCACGACTTCCACGCCCAGGCCGCGCAGCAAAGCGGCCAGCTCCTCGCCCACGCGCACCACGTTGTGCGCGCTGTCGGCGGTGCGCCACTTCTCCGTCTCCTCATAGGGATCGTCCTGCGTCTGCTCGTAGGCCTCGTAGGTGTGCGTGTGATAGATGAGCACGCGCTTGCGCGGGGTTTCCGTCTCCGCGCCAAGAAGCCGGATGACAAAGTCCGCATCCTCCGGGGGCGCGGGCGTGTCCGCCGGTCCAGCCGTCTCCTGCGGCGCGGCCGAAACGGCAAACAGGTTTTCCGTCACCTCGTCCGTCCAGGCGGAAAGCGCCGCCACGACCTCGCCGCTGCGCACACGGGCCGGCAGGTTCAGGCCCGCGGCCGTTCCCAGCAGCACCGCCGCCAGGAGGACTGCCGCCAATCGAATTTTCTGCTGCCTGTTCATCCGGGTCACCGCCTTTTGCGTTCTTCCCGGTAGGATATGCTAGCCCTGTATGTAAGTATGCAGCGTATCGGGGTCTATATCCGGCTGAAGGGCCTGATTGATGCCGTCGCTCAGCAGCGCGGCCACGTGCAAAACCAGCTCGTCAATCTCGCGCGGGGTGACGACCATATCGCCCAGAAACCCTTCCGACACCTGCCGGAGCAGCTGCTGCGCCGCTTCCTCGTGCCCGCGGGCCAACAGGCCGTATTCGTCGATCAGGCGCGCCATGGCGTCGCGCGCGATGGTGGAGGCGTAGACTACCATGGGCACCCCCACGGCGATCACCTTTACCCCCAGCGTTTCTTCCGTCAGGCCCAGACGGTGGTTTCCCACGCCGCTGCCCGGCTCGATGCCCGTATCGGTGATCTGCACGGTGGTGCAGATGCGCTCGCTCTCAAAGGCGGCCAGCGCGTCGATGGCGATGACCGCCGAGGGACGCACATGGCGCACCAGCCCGCGGCACAATTCCGCCGTCTCGATGCCCGTCAGCCCCAGCACGCCGGGCGCGATGGCGCTCACTCCCCGCAGCCTGCCGCGCAGCTCCCTGGCGATGGCCTGCCGCAGGTGGCGCGTCACCAGCATGCGCTCCACCACGCGGGTGCCCAGCGCGTCGGCGGTCACGTTGCGGTTGCCAAGGCCCACTACCAGCACCTCGCCCTCGCGCGGCAGCAGACTTTTCACGCCCTGCGCCACCAGCGCGGCCAGCAGCTTCTGGGTGTGCGCGTCGCAGCGGGGCAGGTCGCGGTACTCCAGCGTGATGTATTCGCCCGTGTGCCGGCCCAATAGCTCCGCCGCGCGCTCCTTCTCGATGCGGATGCGGGTGTGCGTGATGCCGCCCATGTGATGCGTGCTCACACGCACGCCCTCCACCCGTCCGCCACCCTCGTCGATGCATTCCATGGCCAGATCCGTCCGAAATCCGCGCATGCTCCTCTTCCCCCATCCTGCCTGAAACGCGCGCGCAAAAAAGCCGCGCATGCGTTTTCCTATAGCATGCGCGGACCGGGAAAAAACATACGTCAGCCTTCGTAATGCAGAGCCTCGATGGGGCGGAGTTTGCTGGCCTTGTTGGCCGGATACATGCCGAATACCACACCGATGAACACCGAAAATGCGATGGCCATCCACGCCACGTTGACGGGAATCGTCAGCGTCATCTGCAATACGGGCGCGAGGGCCTTGACGGCGGCCACCGAGATGGCCAGGCCCAGCAACCCGCCCATGAGGCTGACCACCAGGGACTCGATGAGAAACTGCGTCAGGATGTTGCCCCGTGCGGCGCCGATGGCCTTGCGGATGCCGATTTCCCGCGTGCGCTCGCTGACGCTGACCAGCATGATGTTCATGATGCCGATGCCGCCCACCAGCAGCGAAATCGCCGCGATGCCGCCCAGCATGAGGGTGAGGGTGTTGGTGGTTTCGTTCAGGGTGGAGAGCATCTCGGTCTGGTTAAAGACGCTGTACTGCGTGCCGAAGGAACGGGTATTGTAGTTTTCAAATGCCTTTTCGAGGTAACTTTCCACCGCGGCCTGCGCCTGCTCGACCTGGGATGAGGAGGCGGCGGACACATAGAAGGAAGAGATGGAGGTCTGGTTGGAAAGGCGCTGGGCCAGGGTAAAGGGAATCAGAATCTGGTTATCGTTGCTGCCCGACGCGCTGGAGCCCACCGCTTCCAGCACGCCCACCACGGTGATGGTATAGCCGTTGAGTGAAAAGGTTTCGCCCACGGCGTGCGTGGTGCCGTACATCTCCGTGGCCGCCTCCGAGCCGATCACCGCCACGAAGCTTCGGTTGTCGATATCGGGCTGCTGGAGGAAGCGGCCCTCCGCCACGGTCCAGTTGCGGATGCTCTCGTAGCCGGGGGTGGTGCCCTGCACCACGCCGTCGTCGTAGGTGGTCGTGCCCGCCTTAACGGTGCCGCTGACGCTGGCGATGGGGGCCACGTAGGAGATGGCCTCGTTCTGCGCCAGCTCGTTGAGGCTGTCCAGATCAATGGGGTTCATGCGGCGGGCGTTGATGTTGGCGGTGATGAGGTTGGTGCCCATGCCTTCGATGCTTTCGACCACGGAGCTGTTGGCCCCCTGGCCGATGGAGACCAGCACCACGATGGCCACCACGCCGATCACCACGCCAAGGATGGTGAGAAACGAGCGCATCTTGTTGCCCGCAATGGCCTTGACGGCCATCTTAAACGACTGGTAGATCATCCTGGGGCACCTCCTGATTCTCGTAGAGCTGTCCGTCCTCAATGCGGATGACGCGCTCGGCGCTTTGAGCTACCTTGGGGTCGTGCGTGATGAGCACGATGGTGTTGCCCGCCTGATGCAGTTCGCGGAAGATCTGCAGAATTTCGCGCCCGGTTTTTTTGTCCAGATTGCCGGTGGGCTCATCGGCCAGAATCAGGGAGGGTTTGACCGCGATGGCCCGCGCGATGGCGCAGCGCTGCTGCTGGCCGCCGGAGAGCTGCGCGGGCCGGTGCTTCATGCGCTGGCCCAGACCCACGCGCTCCAGCGCCTCGCGCGCCGCCGCCCGCCGCTGCGATACGCCCACGCCCTGGTAGATCAGGGGCAGTTCGACGTTTTCGAGCGCGGAGAGCTTGGGCAGGAGGTTGAATCCCTGAAAAATGAAGCCAATCTGCCGGTTGCGGATACGGGCCAGCTGGCGCTCGCGGTACTTCTGGATGGGCTTGTCATTGAGCATATAGCTGCCGCTGTCGGCGGTATCCAGACAGCCGATGATGTTCATCAGCGTGCTCTTGCCGCTGCCGGAAGGGCCGATGATGGCCACGTATTCGCCCTTGTCCACGTGCAGGGAAATGTGGTTGAGCGCATAAATGGTTTCTCCGCCCAGGGTGTAGCGCTTGACCACGTCCGTCATGTCAATCATGCTGCTGCGCCCCCTCAGTTGCCGCGCGTCCGGCCGCCGCCCGCGGGCGCTTCGCCGCCGGAGGGCATGCCGCCGCCGGAGGGCATGCCGCCGTCAAACGAACCGCCGGGCATGCCGCCGCCCATGTCCATCATCATGCCGCCCATCCCGTTTTCGCGGCTGTCGGTGGTGGAGGTGCTGGCCTCGCGGGTAATGAGCACCACATCGCCTTCGCTCAGGCCGCTGAGGACCTCGGCATAGTTTTCGTCGCTCAGGCCGGTTTCCACAGCGGTGCGCACGCCGGGCTCGCCATCGGCCGCACTGTCGGACTTGAGCCATACATAGCTTTCCCCACGGGAGGTGTTCAGCGCCGCGATAGGCACCAGCAGCACGTTTTCGCGTTCCTCCACCAGAATGGTGACGGTGCCGTTCATGCCCAGCTTGAGCTGATCGTCGCCCTCGATGGTGAGGGTTACGTCATAGACGGTCACGCCGCTGGTGGCGGTGCCGATCTGGCTGATCTTGCTGACCGTGCCCGCATAGGTATGATCGGTGATGGCGTCCATGGCCAGCTCCACGTTCTGCCCGACCTCAACGCTGGTGATGTCCAGCTCATCCACGCTGACGACCATTTCCTTTTCGTCGCCCACATAGAGGGACACCAGCAGCGTATCGGCGGCCTGCTCGGTAGCCGAGGCCGCCACGATGGAGGCCACGATGCCGTCCTGGGGCGCGGTGATGGCACCGGCGTCGCGCAGGGCCTTCATTTCCTTGATCTGCGCCGTCTGCTGGGCGCGGGTTTCCAGCAGCGCCTGATAGCTGTCGCTGACCGGCACGTTGATCAGGTAGCAGATGCGGTTGCCCTCCCACTTGCGGTCGTTCTCCTCGATGAACACGCTGTGGATATAGCCTTTTTCAGAGGTGGTCAGCTCATAGGGCATGTGGATATGCGCCGTGGCCGTGCCCAGGGTTTCGCCCTTGTAGACGATCTCCACCTCGCCGCCCTCCTCGCTGTAGGCGTCGGAGAAGGTGATGGTGGCCATGCCGTTTTCCAGGGCACGCACGGTGCCGTCCAGCACGACATTGCCCACCCTGACGGTCACGGTATCGTCGATCTCCCAGTCCTCCTGAGCGGGGAATTCCACGTACATCCACCCATCCAGGGACAGAAGGACGATTGCGCCGTACTGATCCATCACGTCCTGAATATAGGCGCCCTCGGTGAGATAAACCTCCTTAATACGCCCATACTGCGGCATCTTGAGATACGTCGTGGAGGAATAGTCCTCCGCCAGCGTGGCGATTTCGGTTTCTGTGGTCTCAAGCTCCGTTTCCAGCGTTTCAATGGTGGTTTGCAGGGCCACGGCGTCAATGTTCAAAAGCGGCTGCCCGGCGGTCACGGTATCGCCTGCCTCCACCAGAGAATCCGTCACCGTCACGGCATAGTCCAGCGCCACATCATCGGTCTGGCTGATGGACAGCGTGCCCGTACCTGTGACCGTCTTGGAAAGGGAGCCGGTAGAAACGGTGTATTCCGTATAGGTACTGCCATCCGTGGCCTGCACGGCCACAGCCTGCCGTGACTGGTAATACCGGTAGCCAAAGAATCCCGCGGCGGCCAGAACCACCAGCACTGCCAGCGTTTTGAGGACCTTTTTCATGGAAAAACCTCCTGCTATCAGGCGTATTTGTTTGCTGCCGCTTTATGGTATCGGTCGTACCTTTTCAACGCATGACGGTTTTGTGAAAATTGGGTGTTGGAGGTGGCATAAAAAAAGCCCCCTGAGGGGGCACAGTCTGCCGACAAAGTGCGGGGTGCAGGGGCCTTCCCGGTTGCTCAATCACGCGCACTCCCTGACGGTCGCGCGCATGGTTTCGCTGCCCTCGCAAATATCGGCGTTCTGCGCGCTGGCCGCGCGCAGCCCTTGTATTTGCTCACACCTCCGGGTCGCTTTGCGCTTCGCGCAACAGCCCACAGGGCTGACGCTTCCCTCCGGCGCGCTTCGGGTCGCTTTGGGCCTTCGGCCCAAGTGCCCACAGGGCACGCGCTTCCCTTCGCGCCTGCCGGGGTTTGGAGCAGAGCCCCAAAGCCTTATGCCGCAGCATTTTCCACGAGCGTTGCGAGCGTCCGAAGGACGCAAGAAACGCGGCTTTTTCCAAATTCAGGGGTTTTTCAACGGTCTGAGCCCCCTGAGGGGGCATGGCATCTTGGAAAGGTTATGGTTTCAGAGGGAACGGACCCTATTTTGCATTCATTCGCTTCCAAAACTGAATGCCGAATTTCAGGAATACCGCGATGTAAACAGCCAGAATCAGCAGGTATACGACCGTCACAAACCGGCTGAATGGCTCTGTCCGCTGGCCTTCGACGATCAGCACGGGTACGATCACCAGCAGCAAAATGGCCACGAGCGGCAGCATGCGCCCCTTGAGCACCCGCTCCATCATCTCCAGGCGGGATGCGTCGTCGCAGAAGATTTCCGCGTCGCGCTCCGACGCGGGCGCGGGCTTTCGGAAATAGCTGTAGCCCATATAATCCTGCACGTACTCCCAGCCACAGTCACGGAACATCTGCACATAGTCCTCGCGGTGCGCGCGGGCTTCCGGGTTGTAATCCAGCCGGTACACCACCTCCTGCGGAGCGCAGCGTTCAAAGCCGTACACGCCGGGCAGCCTCACCCCTGTGAACCGCCACCCCTCCCGGTGCCTCTGGCTGAGATACGCCTCTTCCTTTTCCCATTCAGCCACGGTAAAAAACCGAAATTCCGTCTTTCGCTCCCGCATGCTCAGCGCGCCTCCTTCATGGTTTGATACAGCCGCTCGATTCGCTTCATCTCCAGCTCCAAAACCTCCGTGCCCAGCGGCGTAATCTCATAGATCCTTCGCTTTTCCTCCTCCCGGACAAAGCGGATCAGCCCGTCCTTTTCCATTTTGGACAGACTGCCGTACATCGTGCCCGGGCTTAAGCAGATTTCCCCGTGGGTCAGACATTTGACCTTCTGCACGATACCGTAGCCGTGCTGCTGCTCACGAAGGCACAGCAGAATGTAAAATCCGGTTTCCGTCATCGGCACATACACCTTGCGAATATGTGCGTCCATGACGCCTCACCTCCCGCAGTACGATATATCGCAGTACGATGCATCGACGTGAGTATAGCACAACCCTGCCGGCGCGTCAAGACCGGTGGCATAAAAAATGCGGGGGCGCTTCGTGCGAAGCGCCCCCGCAACAGACTGTCAATCAAACTTCCGGGAGGTTCGGAGGGCCGGCAGGCCCTCTGAGCTGAATTCGTATCGCCCGGCTTTGCCGGGCGGGCGGGGAGTTTGCGCCCCCGCATGGAATACCTCTACCGCATGTTGTCAATCAGCCACTGCATCAGCTTGAGGGTGTTGTCCAGGTTTCCGCCGCTGGCCAGCAGGCCCATCACGCAGCCCTCCGGGTTGATGCCGTAGGCCTCCAGCCCCGTCAGACTGTCGGTGGGCACGCCCATGAGGTATTTCTTGCCGGTTTCGGGGTCTGTCACATAGCCTGCCGTCAGATCGATATCACCCGTTGTCAGCGCGCCGCTTTCGATGTAGGGCGTCAGCTGTGCCATGGCGCCGCCGGAAGCCAGATTTTGAAACGGCTCCCGCTGAAGCAGATACAGGTCGCCCTGGCTTGCGCTGGACCACACCATCAGCTGCATATCGCCATAGGTCTGGTCGTAGGCAACGGAGGTAAAGGTAACCTCCTCCATGTCGGGAAACAGCTCAAGGCGCAGCTGCTCCATCAGTGCGTCCAGCTTGTCCTGGGCCTGGGGAGCCACCACACCCTGGCAGTACCATTCCACTTTGAGGGATTCGGGACTGCGGTAGCGGGTGGTGGTATACAGCAGGTTCCAGCCGAAAATCGCCAGACATACCAGCAGCACATACTGCCACCAGGCATAATGAAAATGTGTGCGGATGCGTTCTCTGGTAATGGGGAGTCTCATAGGCATTCATCCTCCAAAGGGTGTTGAAAGCACTATACTGCCTTGCGCAGCGTATGTCAAGGTGGAGGAAGGACCAAATGCACAGATGCGGCATAGGATGCCTGGGGATCAATCCCCCGGAAGGAGGTAACACGCATGGGTGTTACAAATTCAAACAAAGTGATCAGTACGGACCGCATCGCCTGCGATGGCTCGCTCCGCGTGACGCCGGCGCTGACGGCCGCCCCCGATATTCTGACCAATCCGACCGATATTGTCCTAGTGCTGGACCGCTCCGGCAGCATGGCCGGCGCAGCCAGACTCTTTCGACACGCTGTAGCGGGCCCCAGCACACTGCGCCGGGGCCCGCCCGCCGGATGGCATCGTACCTATACAATTTTGCGAAGCCCCGGCACACGGCGCATCAGCCATGCGGCGCCCAGCGCCAGCGCGAATACCGCCAGCTCCCAGACCAGCGCCGCCGCAAGAGAAGGCAGCGCGCCGCACAGCGGCAGGAACAGCCGCTCCTGCGTCTGGGCAATCAGCCAGTCCTGCGCCAGATAGATGCCGAAAGCGCAGCCCCCCAGCTCCGTCAGGGCGCGCCCGTGGCGCTGCGGCCAGCGCGCGCCGCGCATAAGCGCCATGGCCGAAGCGGCGCTCATGGCCGTGAGCAGCGAGGGATGCATGCGGTCATCCATGAACCAGTATTTTTCACCGGGAGCGACGCGGCCATATTCCACAAAGGTGAGCAGCACGCTGGCCAGGAGCGAGGCAGCCAGCACAGCCCAGGCCAGCCGCATGCGCCCGCGCGTGGGCGAAAAGAAACGGCGCAGCCAGTATCCGGCAAAGAACAGCCCCACATATACGGTAAACAGCGGCGCATCCAGATAGGCAGGCGGGGAGATGGCCGGCACATAATGCGCGGCCAGCGGCCACAGCCCGTCCCAGAGAAGGCATATTCCCGCCAGGGCGGCGACGCCGCGCCCACTCAGGGCGGAGGACAGCCGCTGCAGGAAGGGCAGCATTGCCAGAAGGGCCAGGTAGAATGTGAGATACCAGAAGGAATCGGTGATCTGCTGCGTCCATACCAGGCGCAAAAATGTTCCCAGGTCGGCCATGCGCGGCCACAGGCCCCAGTATACCCAGGCGTCATAGAGGTAGTACGCGTAGGAGAACAGCAGCAGCGCGGCCAGGATGCGCGCCATCCGTCCAAGCACCCTGCGGGGACTGTCCCGGCGGGGCAGCAAACACGCGCCGGAGACCATCACAAACAGCGGCACCGCCATTTTGCTCACATAGTACCAGCCCACCGACAGCCACCACTGCGCATCCTGCGGCGTGAGGGCCTGAAACACCTTGCTGTTGGTGTGGTTGACGATCACCCCGAAGGCGGCCAGCACGCGCAGCGCATCCAGCCAGCCCTCGCGCCGGGAGGCCCCGGCCCTGGCGGCGGAGGTCATGCCTCCGCTCCGTCCGCGTGCGCGTCCAGCCAGCGGTCCAGCCGTTTAATGCTGGCGGATACCGCCTGAGGCGCGGGGCCGCCCTGCAGGGAGCGGCGCTCCACGCACGCCTCCAGCGAAATAGCCTGGTATACATCCTCGTCAAAAGCAGGATGCGCGGCGCGCAGCTCCTCCAGCGACAGGTCCTCCAGCGCGCGTCCCTCATGCACGCACTTGCCCACCAGCGAACCGCTCACGTGGTGCGCGTCGCGGAAGGGCACGCCCTTGCCCACCAGATAGTCCGCCAGGTCGGTGGCGTTGGTGAAGCCCAGCCCCGCGCTTCTGCGCATCACGTCGGCACGGAAGGTGGTGGTGCGCAGCATCTCGGTAAAGGTGGGCAGACATTTGCAAAGCGTATCGTAGGCGTCGAAGAAAGCCTCCTTGTCCTCCTGCATGTCCTTGTTGTAGGCCAGGGGCAGGCCCTTCATCACGGTGAGCAGCGCCATCAGGTCGCCGTAGACGCGGCCGGTCTTGCCGCGGGTGAGCTCGCAGGCATCGGGGTTCTTCTTCTGAGGCATGATGCTGGAGCCCGTGGCGAAGCTGTCGTCCATCACGGCGGTGGAAAACTCGTTGGTGCTCCACAGGATCAGCTCCTCGCAGAAACGGCTGAGGTGCATCATCAGGATGCTGGCCGCCGAGAGGAAGGAGAGAAGGAAGTCTCGATCGCTCACACCATCCAGCGCGTTGTCCGTCAGGCGGGAGAAGCCCAGCAGCTCCCGCACGCGGTCGCGGTTGAGCGGATAGGTGGTGCCCGCCAGCGCGCCGGAGCCCAGGGGCATGGCGTCGGCCTCGTCATAGGCGTGCTCAAAGCGCGTTACATCGCGCATGAACATCTGCGCGTAGGCCATCAGGTGAAACGCCAGCGTGATGGGCTGCGCCTTTTGCAGGTGCGTGTAGCCGGGCATGATGGTGTTCAGGTGCTCCTTGGAGAGGGTGCTGAGCAGTGAAAGCAGCGATAGCAGCAGCTCCCGAACGTGCCGGCAGGCCCCACGCGCATACATGCGCACGTCCAGAGCCACCTGATCGTTGCGGCTGCGGCCGGTGTGCAGACGCTTGCCGGCCTCGCCGATGCGGTCGGTCAAAAGGGCTTCCACAAACATGTGCACATCCTCCGCGCCCATGTCGATGGCCAGCGTGCCGGCGTGGTAGTCGTCTAGAATCCCCCGCAGCCCTTCCACGATGCGCTTAGCGTCCTCGCGCGGGATGATGCCCTGCTCGCCCAGCATGGTGGCATGGGCGATGGAGCCGGTCACGTCGCATTCCAGCAGGCGCTGGTCAAAGGGAATCGAGGATTGAAAATCGTCCAGAAGGGCGCTGGTGGGTTTCTCAAAGCGCCCGGCCCATAGTTTCGCCATATGCATCCATCCTGTTCCCGCGCCGGGGGCGCGTTTTTCTTTGGCTTACGCAGATACGGTCTGGGCAGACCGGCGCAATTCGATCTCCTGCACGTGCCGCCCGTCGGTCTTGAGCACCGTGGCATGCCACGGGCCGCAGTCGAATCCGTCGCCGGGCTGGGGCACGCGCTCGGTCATCTCCATCACCCAGCCGCCCACGGTGCTGGCCTCGGTGCTGCAGTCCAGCCCCAGCTTTTCAAACAGCTCCTCCGGGTCGGCGGAGCCCAGAACGCGGCAGGTATTGTCATTGAGAAAGCGGAAGGGCTCCTCGACCTCGTCGTGCTCATCCCAGATTTCGCCCACGAGCTCTTCCAGAATATCCTCCATCGTCACGATGCCCACCGTGCCGCCGTATTCGTCGGCCACCACGGCCATCTGCGACTGGGTGCGCTGAAGCAGGCGCAGGGTATCGCTGATTTTGGCCCCCGGCGGCACATAGACGGGCTTTTTCATGATGCTGGAGAGCGCAAAGTCGCCGCCGTGGCGCACACGGTTATAAAAATCCTTCTGGTGAACGACGCCCACGATGTGGTCCAGCGTATCCTCGTAGACGGGCAGGCGCGAATAGCCGGAGGCTTCAAAACGGTCCGCCGTTTCCTGAGGGGTGCTCTCCAGCGGCACGCCGTCCACCCGCACGCGCGGGGTGAGGATGTCGCTGACGTCCAGGTCGTGAAACTCGATGGCGCTTTTGAGCAGCTCGCTCTCGTCGGCGTTCATGCCGCCCTCCTGCTTGGCTTCTTCCACCAGGGTGAGCAGCTCGTCCTGGGTGATGGCATGGTCGTCGTCCACGCGCAGCAGGCGGCTGAGGAACTGCTTCCACTTGGTAAAGAGCCAGTTGACCGGCTTGAGCACCGTCACAAACACCCGGATGAGCGGATACACCGCCATGGCAAAGCGCTCCGGCACCTCCTTGGCAAGGCTCTTGGGCGAGATTTCGCCGAAGATCAGCACAAACACGGTCACAACGGCCGTGGATACGCCCACGCCCGCGTCGCCCAGCCAGCGCACGAACATCACCGTGCCCACCGAGGCCAGGGCGATATTGACGATGTTGTTGCCTACGAGAATGGTGGAAAGCAGCTCGTCATAGCGGTCCGCCAGGGCCAGGGTGTCGGCTGCGCGCTTCTGCCCGCGGTCTGCCAGGCTTTTGAGCCGGGCGCGGTTGAAGGACGAATAGGCCGTCTCGGTGGCGGAGAAGAACGCGGAAAGCGTTACCAGCACCAGCATCAGCAACAGTTCCGTGGTGGTTCCCTGCATGGTTTTCCTCCTTAAAATGCAGACTGGAAGCAGGCCCGTACGCCCTTGCCGGGCCGTGCGGATGCCATGCTTCCAGTTACGCGCTTTTTCCAAAAAGCGAAACGCAAACAGGCGGCCACGTTGATGGCCGCCCCACGGGAGTGCGGGCGCAAACCGGGCTCCCCGCGCCTTCGCGCCGGGGCCGTTCGGGTACCAGGATCGCCGTCCACGGCGATATCACACTCCTTTGAATCTTCCTTGTGGAATGGCAAGAGTGTATCACATGCGCAGCCGAATGTCAAATCCGGCGGGGGAGCGGCTTGAAACCTTTCATCGAACCTGATACAATGCTGGGACAAGGGAGGCGGAAACGATGCACGATTTTGCGGAAATGGTCCACCGGCAGCGGTCGTATTTTCTCAGCCAGGCCACAAAGCCGTACGAATTTCGCATGGAGAAGCTGCGGGCGCTGGCGGGCTGGATCGACGCCAACGAAAGCGCTGTGCTGGACGTGCTTGCCAGGGATCTGGGGAAGTGCGCCTTTGAGGGCTATCTGACCGAGGTGGGCATGGTGCGCCAGGAGCTCAAGGACGCCATGCGCCATCTGGCCCGGTGGATGCGGCCCCGGCGGGCGCGCACGGCAGTGGGACAGTTTCCTGGCAGGTGCCGCATCTACAGCGAGCCCTACGGCGTGGCGCTGATTATGTCGCCGTGGAACTATCCCTTTCAGCTGACGGTGGCGCCGCTGATCGGGGCCATTGCGGCGGGAAACTGCGCTGTGGTCAAGCCGTCGGAATACTCTGCGGCCACCTCGGCGCTGCTTCGCCGGATGGCGCAGGAGCTCTTTGCGCCGGAGTATGTGACGGTGGTGGAGGGCGGACGCGCGGAAAACGCCGGCCTGCTGGAGGAGACGTTTGACTTTATTTTCTTCACCGGCAGCCCGCATGTGGGGCGGCTGGTGATGGAAAAGGCATCCGCGCATCTGACACCGGTGAGCCTGGAGCTGGGCGGAAAAAGCCCCGTCATTGTGGATGAGACGGCGGATATCGCGCTCACCGCCCGGCGGCTGGTGTGGGGCAAGCTGCTCAACGCGGGGCAAACCTGCGTGGCTCCGGACTATGTGCTGGTGCACCATAGCCGGGAGCAGGCGCTGGTGGAAGCGCTGATCGGGGAAATCCGCGCCCGGTACACCAGCGCGCCGCTGATGAATGAAGAGTGGCCGCACATCATCAACCGCAAGCACTTCGACCGGCTGGTGAGGCTGCTGGGCAGCGGGGCCATCAGCCACGGCGGACAGATCGACCCGCAGACGCTGCGCATATCGCCCACGATCCTGACTGACGTGGACTGGGACAGCCCCGTGATGCAGGAGGAGATCTTCGGACCCATTCTGCCGGTGCTGACCTACCGGAGTCTCGACGAGGCCATCGCCCGCATTCAGGCGCGGCCCAAACCGCTGGCCCTGTACCTGTTTACCCGGGACACGGCCACGGAGAAACGCGTGCTTGGCGAGGTGAGCTTTGGCGGCGGCTGCATCAACGACACGGTGCTGCACCTGGCTACCTCCCACATGCCCTTCGGAGGCGTGGGGGAGAGCGGCATGGGCGGCTACCACGGCAAGTACAGCTTCGATACCTTTTCCCATCAGAAGAGCGTGCTCAAGCGCCTGGCCCGTCCGGACGTGGCGCTGCGCTATGCGCCCTATGGACAGAAGCTCAGGCAGCTCAAACGGCTGATGTAACGTATGCAAACCGAAAGGCGGCGAAGCTGCGGAACGATGTGTCCGCGGCTTCGCCGCCTTTTTGAAAAGCCCTGCCGTCAGCCGGGCAGCTCCTGCCCCCAGTCGGTCAGCTGCTCGATGCGCGTGCCTTCGCTTCCGGTGGCGGGGTCATAGGCAAATTCGTGCAGCTGCTTGCAGGGGAAGCGGTCGCACTGGCCGCAGTGGACCTTGCCCTTGCTTTCGCAGCAGTTTTTGATGGGACAGCTTTTGCCCCAGTAGGGCTTTTTGATCTTGAGGCAGCCCGGACACTTCATGATATCGCGGTACTTGCATTCGCTGCACAGAAGGCCGCAGCGGGATTCAATCATCGCAGGTTCCCTCCTTTGGACAGATGGCCGGTGTGCGGAGTATAACAGAGTTTCGCAAAGGTGTCAACCGCGCGCGGTTACTGCTCAAACTGGCTGCGGTACAGCCGCGCGTAGAAACCTCCGCGGGCGAGCAGCTCTTCGTGCGTGCCCTGCTCGATCACGTCGCCCTGGTTCATCACCAGAATCACGTCCGCGGTCTGAATGGTGGACAGGCGGTGCGCCACGATGAAGCTGGTGCGGCCGGTCATCAGCTTTTCAAACGCGCGCTGGATGTGCTGCTCGGTGCGGGTGTCGATGGAGGAGGTGGCCTCGTCCAAAATCAGCATGGGAGGCAGGCACAGCATCACGCGCGTGATGCACAGGAGCTGTTTCTGCCCCTGGCTGAGGCTCCCGCCGTCCTCGGTGATGACGGTGTCGTAGCCCTCCGGCAGGCGCTTGATGAAGCTGTGAGCATGCGTGGCCCTGGCGGCGGCGATCATCTCGTCGTCGGTGGCGTCCTCGCGGCCCATTTTGATGTTGTCGCGGATGGTGCCGGCCTTGAGCCAAGTATCCTGCAAGACCATGCCGTAGGCGCTGCGCAGGCTCTTTCGGGTCACGTCCGCGACGCACTGGCCGCTGACCTCGATGCGGCCCTCATTGACGTCATAGAAGCGCATGAGCAGGTTGATCAGCGTGGTTTTGCCGCAGCCCGTGGGGCCTACGATAGCGATGCGCTGGCCCGGCGAGACGGCCAGGTTCAGGTGGCGGATGAGCTTGCGGTCCGGCGTGTAGGAAAAGCTCACGTCCCGGATGGCTACGGAGCCGTCCACATGCGAAAGTTCCGCGGGCGCGTCGGGCGTCTCGGCCGGCTGGGCGATCAGGTCCAGCACGCGCGCAGCGCAGGCCAGCGCGCCCTGGAGCTCCGTGACCACGCCGGAAATTTCGTTGAAGGGTTTGGTATACTGATTGGCGTAGCTCAGAAACGCCGACAGCTGGCCCACCGTGATGCCGCCGGTGGTCACCGCCACCAGCGCGCCCGCCACACCTACGCAGGCGTATACAAGCGCGTTGACGAAGCGGGTCACCGGATTGGTCAGGGAGGAGTAGAAGATGGCGCGCAGACTGCACTTTTCCAGCCGCTCGTTCACCTCGTCAAAGCGGCGCTGGGTCTCATCCTCCATGGAGAAGGCGCGCACCACCTTCTGATGGGTCACCATCTCGTCGATGAGCGCGGTCTGCTCGCCGCGCGTACGGGTTTGCAGCGTGAACATCTTGAACGTGCGGCGGGCGATAAAGGCCGCCGCCAGCAGGCTCAGCGGCGTGATGACCACCACCGCCGCCGCGATGACGGCATTGACCGAAAACATGAAAAACAGGGTGCCCACGATGGTCAAAACGCCCGTGAACAGCTGCGTGAAGCCCATCAGCAGGCCGTCGGCGAACTGGTCCACATCCGCGATGACGCGGCTGACCACGTCGCCCGTAGGCTGCCGGTCCAGATAGGACAGGGGCAGGCGCTGGATATGGGCAAAGGCGTCATGGCGGATGTCCCGCACGGTGCAGTAGGTCAGGCGGTTATTGCACAGGCCCATCAGCCACTGGGCCAGGGCCGTCAGGGCTACCAGCGCCAGGATGCCGGCCAGAATGGGCCACAGCGCCGCAAAATCCACCGCGCCGGGTCCCAGCAGCAAATCCACCGCGTTGCCGGTGAGAATGGGCACATACAGCGTGCTGGCCACGGTGATGACGCACAGCGCCAGCGAGGCCACAAGGTATCCGCGGTAACGCCCCACATAGCCCAGCACGCCCCGAAGCGTGTCCTTACGGGATGACGTCGTTTTCATCACACGGCCTCCTTGGGGTACTGAGAAAAGTAGATTTCCTGATAGACGGGACAGGTCCTGAGCAGCTCGTCATGCGTGCCCAGGCCGGCCAGCTCGCCGTCGTCCAGCACCAGAATCACGTCCGCGTGGCGGATGGAGCTGGCCCGCTGCGACACGATGAACACCGTCACCGGCCAGTCCAGCGCGCGCAGCGACTTGCGCAGCGCCGCGTCGGTCGCGTAGTCCAGCGCCGAGGCGCTGTCGTCCAGAATCAGAATCTCAGGCCGCCTCACCAGCGCGCGGGCGATGGTCAGGCGCTGGCGCTGGCCGCCGGAGAAATTGCGTCCGCCCTGTTCCACCATTTCGTCCAGACCGCCGGGCTTGGCGCGCACCACCTCGGCGGCCTGCGCGGCCTCCAGCGCGCGCCAAAGGTCCTCGTCCGTGGCGGAGAGAGCCCCCCAGCGCAGGTTGTCTCGGATGGTTCCCTCAAACAGCACCGCCTTTTGCGGCACCACAGCGATTTTCTGCCGGAGGGCTTCGGCGCTCTGCTCCCTGACATCCACGCCGTCCACCAGCACGCGCCCCGCCGAAACGTCGTAAAAGCGGGGTATCAGGTTGACCAGCGTGGTTTTGCCCGAGCCCGTGCCGCCGATGATGCCCACGGTCTCCCCGTGACCCGCCGCAAAGCTGATATGCGACAGCGAATCCGCGCCCGCGCCCTGATAGCGGGCCGATACGTCCTCAAAGCGCACGCAGGTTTCCGCGCTTTGGTCGGCGGCGGTGGGGGAGGCGGGCATGGGCATGGAGGCGCGCGTGGCAAGCACGCTTTCAATACGGCCCGCACACGCGATGGATTTGGTGATGGTCACGATCAGGTTTGCGAACTTGACCAGCTCCACCAGAATCTGCGAAAGATAGTTGACCAGCGCCACCACCGCGCCCTGCGTGAGCAGCCCGGCCTGCACCTCAATCGCGCCGCTCCACAGAAGCGCCGCCAGCGCGCCGTTGACCAGCACATAGGTCAGCGGGTTCATCAGCGCCGACAGGGCCCCCACGCGGCGCTGCATGCGGCACAGGAGCTGGTTGTCCCCGTCAAAGGCGGCCTGCTCGCTGTCCTGCTTGCCAAAGGCGCGCAGCACGCGCACGCCGGTCAGGTTTTCGCGGGTATGGACAAGCACCCGGTCCAGCTGGCCCTGGACTTTGCGGTGGCCGGGCAGCGTGAGGCGCATGATGCCCGCCACCGCAAGCGCAAGCAGCGGGATCAGCGCCAGGAAGATCAGCGCGGTCCGGGCGTCCACGGTGAAGGCCATCACCATCGCGCCCAGCACCACGAAGGGCGAGCGCAAAAGCAGGCGCAGCGTCATGTTCACGCCCGTCTGCACCTGGTTCATGTCGGTGGTCATGCGGTTGATGAGCGTAGCGGTGCCCAGGGTATCCAGCTCGGTGTAGGATAGCCCCTGGATGTGCCGGAAGAGCGCGCTTTTGAGCTTCGCGGCAAACCCCACCGCCGCCTTGGCGGCAAAAAACTGCGCGGTGACAGAGCTGACAAGGCCCAGCAGCCCCAGCCCCACCAGCCCAAGGCCCATGCGCAGCACGTAGCCCGTGTCGCGCGCCTGGATGCCGTTGTCGATGATAGCGGCCATGATGAGGGGCACAAACAGCTCCAACACCGCTTCCAGAAGCTTGAACAGCGGGGCAAGCACGCATTCCTTGCGGTAGGGTTTCAGAAAGGGAAGCAGCGTTCGCATGGCAGATCTCCTCATGGAAAAAGTCGGAACGTCCCCTATTGTAGCACGGTTTTTGCAATGTGCAAGCGGTTGACGGGCAGTGCGCGGGATGGTAGGATAAGGAAAACGGGGAGGGGTTTCATGGCTGCGCTGGTGATGCTGGTTTTGCTCGTGTGCGCTTGCTCGCTCTTTTGTGAGCTGTTTCAAAGAAGGCTGGAGGAAGTGGTGCCGCTGGCCGCGTGCGCGATTGTGCTGATGATGTATGCCTTTGCGCTGGCGGGCCTGCTGCGCGCGGGGGCGCTGGCGGCGCTGGGGCTGTGTGCCGCGTGCCTGCCGGCCGCGCTGGTCCTGGCGGCGAAAAGACGCGGCCTGCGTGCGCTTTTGGGGCGGCTGCTTACCCCGGCGGCGCTGATCTACGTGCTTTTGTGCCTGGCGTCGCTGGTAGCGAACGCGGGCAAGCCCGTGCATACCTGGGACGAGTTCACCTATTGGGCTGACGCGGTCAAAATCATGACGCTGCAGGGCGTGCTGCCCGCCGATGCGGCCGCGCGGTCGCTCTTTGCGTCCTATCCGCCGGCGCTGCCCCTGTGGCAGTACCTCGCCCAGACGGTCAACGGGCTGCTGGGCGGCGGGTTTGACGAGGGATTGTTGTTCACCAGCTACCAGTGCCTGATGCTCGCGTTCTTCATGCCCTTCCTGCGCGGGGCGCGGCTGAGGCGTCCGCTGGAATGGCTGGCCCTGGCAGCGGGCGTGCCGCTGTGCGTGCTCGCTGCCTTTCCGCGCGGGCTGGACCTTTTGCATGCGGATATGATGGTGGGTGTGCTGGGTGGCTTCGCCTGCGCGTGGCCGCTGCTGTTTTCCGTACGGGATCGGTTTTCGCTGCTGACGCTGTGCGCGTCGCTCGCGGTACTGACGCTGTGCAAGGATGCGGGACTCCTCTACGCGTTGGCCGGGGTTGCGGCGGCTTACGCATGCCTGCGCACGCAGGGAAGCGAACCGGCTCTTGCGCGCGGAAATGCGGCCCGGCGCGCGTTGTGGCCGCTTGTCTGCGTGGCGGTAGCACGCCTCACATGGAGCGCATATGCAACGGCCATGGGTGCGGCGGCGCAGGCCACCTTCTCCGATCCGGTCAGTTTGAGCGTGTTGCTCTCGCCGGAGGGTGCATGGCGGCGTACCACACTGCGCAATTTTCTCTACAAATTTTTTGAAGCCATCGTGCCCGTGGGAGACTCGGATATGAGCATCAGCTATTTTCTGGCCTTTGTGCTCATCGGCGCAGGGTTTGCGCTTCTGTATGGCGCGGTGCGAGAGAGCAAGCAGGCCCTGCGCCTCAGACGCACGGCCTGGGTGGTCTTTGCCGCGACGGCCCTGTACATCGCTGGGACGGGACTTACATATGTATTCAAGTTCTATGAGGACGAGGCGGTTCGCATGGCCTCCTATGAGCGGTATTTGAGCATCGCAGTGCTGGCGGCAGGCTTTGTGCTGTTTGCCTGCGCCGCCTGCCTGCGGCGGCCCCAGACGCAAGGCGGCATGGGACGGCGCGCATCAGCGCTGGCACTCGCGGCGCTTTTGGCGGTTTCGCCGGTGGAGAGCGCGCTCAACGCGGTGACTCGTCTGGACGCGCAGGCCGCCATGCAGAAGCAGGCGGTCTATCTGGACGCGGAGGCGCGTGTGCGCAAATTGTGTGAAACGGGCCGGGAGCGGATCTATGTACTGGCACCGGGATCGGGCGGGTTTGAATATCAGGTGATGCGCTACCGTCTGCGTCCCCTCGTGGTGCTGGACGCGCCCTGGAACCCGGTGGACGACCCTGCCGCCGAGGACCGTTTCACGGCCTGTCTGTCCCCTGAGGAACTGATGGAGGAGCTTCTGGAAAGCGACCTGGTGCTGGTTTTTGGGAGTACGGAGGCGTTTGCGGAGACCTACGGCTTGCTCTTTGCCCAGCTGCCGCAGGAGGACGGGGTACAGATCTACCGCGTGGACAGGGAAAACCGCCTGCTCGTGGCGGCCTGGTAAGCTCCTACAGGGCGCACACCTTCTGCCTTTGCATCATCCCCTGCGCAAGGCCTGCGCCCAGCGCCCACAGGTCATAGGCGCGCAGGTCCAGCGCCGCCAGCGGGTCGTCCGGACTCAGATCGGCGGCTCGGGCGGGTAGCGGAAGGGCGCTGCGGCGCAGCTCCCCGCTGAGCGCCCCGCGCCGGATCCCCAGCAGGCGCGCATAGGTGGGCAGGGGATACGCGCTCAGCAGATCGCCGGTGATGTCCAGCAGCGCATGGCAGCACAGTCGGCTCAGGCGCGCATGAGCGTACCGCCGGGTTTTGAGCAGGGAAAGCAGCTCGTCGCGCGTGGCCGCGTGGGCCGCGCAGGCTTTGAGGCGGTTTTCCAGCCCCTCGGTGCAGTCGGGCAGACGGGCAAGCGCCTGCGCACTCTGCGTGCGCAGCTTGTAGAGCAGCACGGAATCCAGCGCGTCCGGGCGGCAGATGGGCGCGGCGGGCAGATCGTAGCCGCAGGCCGCGCGCGCCGCCGCCAGATCGCCGCCGAGAAAGGCCGCGCGCACCGCTGTGGCGGAGGGCCAGCGCTGGCCTTCCAGCGCGGGGGCGTGATAGTCTCCCTCGCGCCGGACCGGCAGGGGAAGGAGCGGGCTTTGCAGCCGGCGAAGGGCGCGCAGGTAGCACAGGGCGAGGATGTTGTTGGGCTTTTCCCAGGGCACGGGGCGGGGAGCCGGGAGGCAGGCCGCAAGTGCCTCGCCCTGTGCGGCGGCAAAGCTGGCCCCCCGCGCCAGCGCGGCCCGGAGCGCCTCCTGAAACGCGGGTGTGGGCGCATCCAGCAGCGCGGCCGCGGGCAGAAGCGCGTCCAGTCCGTCCTCCGCGCCGAAGGAGAGATGCGTGACAAATCCAAGACGGGTGAGGATGCTTACGCCGCCCAGCGCAAAATGCTCGGCTTCGCGCACGCTGAAGGCGCAGGGAAGCTCCAGCACCAGGTCGCATCCGCCCTCCAGCGCGGCGCGGGCGCGGTCGGCGGGGGAATGAAGCGCGGGCATGCCGCGCTGCGTGAAAGGCCCGCTCATCAGACACACGATGCGCGCGCCGGGCAGCTGCGCCCGGATCAGCTCAAACTGCCTTCGGTGCCCCCGGTGGAAGGGGTCGTATTCACAAATGATGCCCACAACGGCGTCCACAGCTCGTGCCCATGCGCGCCAAGGGCTTGCCCGGCGCGCTTTTTTGGGCTTTCCCCCTTCCCTTTAAGTAGAAAAAGTTGTATACTATATGGGTTGAAAACAGATATACCCTCTGTATTTTAGCACATCAGGGAGGAAAAGAACATGTCCGCGATTGAGAAAATCAAAGCCAAGGCCAGGGCTGACGTAAAGCACATCGTACTGCCGGAGGGCACCGAGCCCCGCACCGTGCAGGCCAGCGCGAAAATCCTGAAGGAGGGCGTGGCCCGCGTGACGCTGCTGGGCAACCCCGAGGAGGTGCGCAAGGTCGCCGCCGAAACCGGCACCGACCTCACGGGCGTGGCCATCATCGACCCCGCGACCAGCGAAAAGAGCGCCGCCTATGCCGAGCTTCTCTACGAGCTGCGTAAGGCCAAGGGCATGACCCCCGAACAGGCCACCGAGCTGGTGACCAAGAACCCGCTGTACTACGGCGCGGTGATGCTCAAGGCGGGTGACGCCGACGGCATGGTGGCCGGCGCCATCAACTCCACCGGCAACGTGCTGCGTCCGGCGCTGCAGATCATCAAGACGGCCCCCGGCATCAAAGTGGTGTCCAGCTGCTTCATCATGGAACTGCCCGATCCCAAGTGGGGCGACAACGGCGTGATGATCTTCGGCGACTGCGCCGTGATCCCCAATCCCACGGCTGAGGAGCTGGCCGCCATCGCCATCGCCAGCGCCGCCTCCGGCAAACAGCTGGTGGATATCAACCCGCGCGTGGCCATGCTGTCCTTCTCCACCAAGGGAAGCGCGAAGCATGAAAACGTGACCAAGGTGCAGGAGGCCACCAAGCTGGCCCATGAGCTCGCCCCCGACCTCCAGCTCGACGGCGAGCTCCAGGCGGACGCCGCGCTGGTGGAAAGCGTCGGCCAGCTCAAGTCCCCCGGCAGCACCGTGGCGGGTCATGCCAATGTGCTGGTGTTCCCCGACCTGCAGGCCGGCAACATCGGCTACAAGCTGGTGCAGCGCCTGGCGGGTGCGGAGGCCATCGGTCCCATCATCCAGGGCCTGGCCAAGCCCGTGAGCGACCTGAGCCGCGGCTGCTCCGTGGATGATATCGTAAGCGTCGTGTCCATCACCGCTGTCAAGGCGCAGGCGTAAGCAACAGATAAGGAGAGCGACCAATGAAAATTCTGATCGTCAACGCGGGTTCTTCCTCTTTGAAATACCAGCTGGTGGACATGGACGGCGAAAAGCTCATGGCCAAGGGCCTGGTGGAGCGCATCGGCATTGAGGGCAGCAAGCTCACCCAGAAGGTCAACGGCCAGGAGATCGTCTTTGAGCAGCCCATCAAGGACCACACCGAGGCCTGCTCCCTCATGATCAAGGCCCTGACCGACCCTGAGAAGGGCGCGGTCAAGCATATGGACGAAATCGGCGCGGTGGGCCATCGCGTGCTCCACGGCGGCGAGGCGTTCACCGCCAGCGTGCTTATCAACGAGGAGGTCAAGGACGCCATCCGCGCCAATATCCCGCTGGGCCCGCTGCATAACCCCGCCAACCTCATGGGCATCGAGGCGTGCGAGAAGGTCATGCCCGGCACGCCCAACGTGGCCGTGTTCGATACCGCTTTCCATCAGACCATGCCGCCGAAGGCGTATCTCTACGGCGTGCCTTATGAGTACTACGAGCGCCTGCACGTGCGCCGCTACGGCTTCCATGGAACCAGCCACCGCTATGTGAGCAAGCGCGTGTGCGAGTTTTTGGGCCTGGACCGCAACAAGACCCGCGTCATCACCTGCCACCTGGGCAACGGCAGCTCCATGGCCGCCGTGGACTGCGGCAAGTGCGTGGACACCAGCATGGGCATCACGCCACTGGAGGGCGTCATCATGGGCACCCGCTCGGGCAGCATGGACCCCGCCGTGGTGCAGTACATCGCCAATAACGATCACATGACCGTGGACGAAGTGCTCAACATGTGCAACAAAAAGAGCGGTTTGCTTGGCATCAGCGGCCTGAGCAGCGACATGCGCGACATCGACGCCGCCGCGGACAGCGGTCACGAGCGCGCCATCATCGCCCGCGATATGCTTATCCATGGCATCCGCAAGTACATCGGCAGCTATGCCGCCGTGATGAACGGTGTGGACGTGATCGTTTTCACGGCCGGCATCGGCGAAAACGGCGCGGAGTTGCGCGAGAAGGTCATGGAGGGCTTCGAGTTCATGGGCGCCAAGCTCGATCCCGTCAAGAACGTCGAGGGCAACCGCAAGGAAAGCGTCATCTCTGCCGACGACAGCAAGGTCAAGATCTGCGTCATCCCCACGGACGAGGAAATCGTCATCGCCCGGGATACCCTGTGCATCGTGACCGGCAAGCCGATCGAATAAATTTCTGGAAAACCAAATCCGGCGCGGGTGCGTAGGCATCCGCGCCGGATTTGGTCTTGGACAAAACGCGGTGAGGTGCGCCTATGATAAGGGGATGGATCAGGCGGGCGGGAATGCTGGGCTGTGCGGGCCTGATGGCCGCCGCGCTCCGCGCAGCTTGACAAGGCAGCACAGCCGTCCCTATAATGAGAGGCACGGTCAAAACCGCGCTTTTAAAACGGAGGTGGCAGTATGGAACTGGATGTATCCCGCGGCTTTGTCCACCCGGCGACACCGTTTCCCTTTGAGGCGAGGCTGACGCTGGAGGCGCAGGACGTGGGCAGCGAAGCGGTGACCTTTGACGCAGTGACGCTGGAGGGAACCTATTTTGTGGCGGATGACACCGTACGGCTGGAGGGAAGGCTGACGACCACGGCGCACGCCGCTTGCGCCGTATGCCTGGCACCGGCGGAAAAAGCAATAGAGCTTGACTTCGACGAAACTTTCCGCAAGGACGCCAACGAAACCGAGGATGAATGCTTTCGCTACGAGGGCAAGTCTGTGCCGCTGGACCACATGGCGCTGACGCTGGTGATGCTCAGCCTGCCGATGCGCTTTGTATGCGGCAGTGCGGATTGTCATGCCGCCACGGAGCTGAAGGCCTGGAACGAGGCCGGAAAAGTATGGAACGAGGAGCCGGAGGACGAAGGAACCTACCGTCCCTTTGAGGGACTGGATGAGCTGCTGGATTCGCAGAAGCAGATACACTAGGGCGGAGGGGAAATATGCAAAGGGTCCTGGGCAGGGGGATGCGCCTGGCGGCGCTGCTGCTGGCCGCCATTTGTCTGTATACCGGCTTGATGCTGGTTGCCTATTCCTTTCCCGACGAATGGATCAGCGATAATGTCGGGGCGGCAGTCGGCATGCTCACGGAAGAGAGCAACATGGTGGGCGGGTATGCCAACTATTTCTGGCATACGGGCTTCAGCATCACGGACAATCTGACGGATATACGGATCTATGAGGGACTGCTGCGCGGCGGCCGAAGCGTGACGGACGCGGCGATGCGCACGGATTATGCGCGATACTGGCACGGCTACGCCGTGGTGCTTCGGCCGCTGATGATCGTGCTGAGCATTGTCAACATCCGGTATGTGAACATGATGGGCCTGATGGCGCTGTTCCTTGTCTGCGGATGGAAGTGCCGCGAGCGGTTCGGCTGGAGAACCGCGGCGCATTTCTGCGGCGGGCTGCTGATGTCGTTTCTGCTGATTGCGCCGTTTTGCCAGCAGTACATGTCCGTAAGTTTCCTTGCCTTGGCGGGCAGCGCCGCCGTGCTGTGTGGATGGAAGGCCGTTCGCAGCCGTGTGTACGAGTTTTTCCTTCTTCTGGGGTCGTTGGTGTGCTTCTTTGATTTCCTGACGTTTCCCGTCCTTGCGCTGGGCTATCCGCTGGTATGCTGCCTCTTGCAGATGGTTGGGGACGGTGAGGGGGCGACTCCGGTCTGGAAAAAGACATTCCTGCTATCCGCAGCGTGGGTCCTAGGGTACGGGCTGACCTGGTTTGGAAAGGGCGTAGTCGGCACGCTGCTGACGAGCGAAAATGTGCTGGGAGAGATCCTGTCTCAGGCCGCTTTCCGAACCACGGGGGCCTTCTATACGGAAACGGGCGCTGTTGACGTGAGCATTCGCAGCGCAGTGCTCATCAATCTGGAAACCTTCTTCATGGGGGCCAACGTCGGCGCATTTGCGCTGATGCTGCTGGTGGAAGGCATTTATGCGGTTCGCAAAGGAAGCCTGAAATGCTGGCCGCAGGCGCTTGCGCTGGCGGCGGTCGCCCTGTGGCCGGTTGTGTGGTATTGCGTTTTGCAGAATCATTCGCGGCTGCATTTCTGGATGACCTACAAGCAGCTTTCGGTGACGGTGTTTGCCGCCTCTTCTGCGCTGAGAGTGCTCAGCGGCATCGGGGAAGGCGGATCGTGCAGAGACGTTCAAAAAAGGGCTTGACAAAGAAATTGCTCCATCATATAATACAAATTGGTCACGTTGTGGACAGGCGTTTGCGCAAGGAAGCGCCGCCGCAGCGTTGCAAAGGATGAATACCTTGTCTATGATGGCCGGGATCGGGCGCAGGAAGCGGCAAACGCATCTGCCTCGTCATTCCCCGGAAGGCTGGTTCGCCTCCCCAGGCGAACGATTTGGAAAGCCCCGTCAGCGACGGGGCGCGGAATGAGGAGGTGTAACCATGGCTCTTCCCAAGGGAAAAGTATCCAAGGCCCGTGGCCGCAAGCGCCGCGCAAATTGGAAGCTCAGCCTGCCCGGCATCGTCGAGTGCCCGCAGTGCCACGAAAAGAAGCTGTCCCACCGCGTGTGCAAGCATTGCGGATATTACAACGGCGTTCAGGTCATCGACATGACCGAGAAGAAGGAGAATGCGTAAGCATCTCTTCCATGGCTGCAAGGCTGCCTGACAGTTCGGGCGGCCTTGCGCCGTCATCGCCCTAAGAACAGGAGGAGTACCCTCCCCCGTCGCCCAAGAGAGGACCGCTCGCCGGCTGAAAGGCGGTCCGGATGCACGGGAAGGGGAAGGTCGCCTGGGAGGGCGTGGGGTGAATGGCACTGGTCATAGCCTCGCCGTGTGCGCACGTTACAGCGCATTGAGGCGGCCCGTCGGGCCGCGAAGTAAGGTGGTACCACGGAGCTGCTCCGTCCTTTGGACGCGAGCGGCTTTTTTGGTTTCAGGTTTGCCAGGAAAGGATGCGATTGCCGTGGATTGGGAAAAGGTGCTTTCGCGGCTGAGCGTGCCGGGCATTACACTGCTGCTGGTTGGTGCGGTGCTGTGCGTGCAGGCAACCCGGCTGTGCAGGTTTGTGCTCCACGACCGGGGCGAGCGCGCCGTGCTTCCGGTGAGAATCGCGGGGCTTGTGCTGGCGCTCCTGGGCGCGCTGATCTTGCTGGATGTGTTTCCCGGCCTGTGAGCCGGATCAGGAAGGGAGGAAACCCCATGGATTTTGAAATGGAAAAGGTGTACAACCCCCAGGCCATTGAAGATAAGCTCTACCAGATGTGGGAGGAGAGCGGCGCGTTTGTGGCGCACCGGGTGGAAGGCAAAAAGCCCTTCACCATCGTCATGCCCCCGCCCAACATCACCGGGCAGCTGCATATGGGCCACGCGATGGACTGCCTCCTGCAGGATGCGCCCATCCGCTATCACCGCATGAAGGGTGATCCCACCCTCTGGCTGCCCGGCACGGATCACGCCTCCATCGCCACCGAGGTCAAGGTGGTGGAGCAGATGGCCAAGGAGGGCCTGACCAAGGAGATGCTGGGCCGCGAAGGCTTCCTTGAGCGCGCCTGGGCCTGGAAAAAGGAATATGGCGGCCGCATCAACCGCCAGCAGCGCCGCCTGGGCGCCAGCTGCGACTGGAGCCGCGAGCGCTTCACCATGGACGAGGGCTGCAACCGCGCCGTGCGCGAGGTGTTTGTCAAGCTCTACGAAAAGGGCCTCATCTACCGCGGCAACCGCATCATCAACTGGTGCCCGGAGTGCCAGACCGCGCTTTCCGATGCCGAGGTGGAGTATGAGGAGCAAGCCAGCCATCTGTGGCACATCCGCTATCCCGGCGCGGACGGCGGCGAGGGCGTGGTGGTGGCCACCACGCGCCCCGAAACCATGCTGGGCGATACCGGCGTGGCGGTCAACCCCGATGACGCGCGCTATACGGACCTGGTGGGCAAAAAGGTGATTCTGCCCATCCTCAACAAGGAAATTCCCGTGGTGGCCGACAGCTATGTGGACATGGAGTTCGGCACCGGCGCGGTGAAGATGACCCCCGCCCACGACCCCAACGACTTTGAGGTAGGCAAGCGGCACAACCTGGAGGTCATCCGCGTGACCAACGACGACGGCACCATGAACGAGAACGCCGGGCGCTTCCAGGGCATGACCGCGCTGGAATGCCGCGAGGCGGTGGTGGAGCAGCTTAAGCAGGAGGGCTATCTGGTCAAGATCGAGGACTACACCCACAACGTGGGCACCTGCTACCGCTGCCATCACACCGTTGATCCCGTGACCAGCACCCAGTGGTTCGTCAAGATGGAGCCGCTGGCCAAGCCCGCCATCGAGGTGGTGCGTTCGGGCCGGACGAAGTTTGTGCCGGAGCGCTTTGCCAAGACCTATTACAACTGGATGGAGAACATCCGCGACTGGTGCATCAGCCGTCAGCTGTGGTGGGGCCACCGCATCCCCGCGTGGTACTGCGACGAATGCGGCGAAACCATCGTGGCGCGCGAGGCGCCCACGGCCTGCCCCAAGTGCGGCTGCACGCATCTTCATCAGGACGAGGACGTGCTGGACACCTGGTTCTCCTCGGCGCTGTGGCCCTTCTCCACGCTGGGCTGGCCGGATGAGACCGAGGACCTCAAATACTTCTATCCCACCAGTATGCTGGTGACCGGCTATGACATCATCTTCTTCTGGGTGGCGCGCATGATCTTCTCCGGCATCGAACAGATGGGCGACAGCCCGTTTGATACCGTGCTCATCCATGGTCTGGTGCGCGACGCACAGGGCCGCAAGATGTCCAAGAGCCTCGGAAACGGCGTGGACCCGCTGGAGGTCATCGACAAGTATGGGGCCGACGCGCTGCGCTTCTCGCTGGCCATGGGCGTCAGCCCCGGCAACGACACCCGCTACTCCGACGAGAAGGTGGAGAGCGCCCGCAACTTCGCCAACAAGGTGTGGAACGCCTCGCGCTTTGTGCTGATGAACACCCAGACCCGCGAAGCCATCGACCCGGCGCTTTTGCAGCTTCCGGACCAGTGGATTCTCTCCCGGCTGAACAAGGCCGTGGCCGAGGTGAGCGCCCACATGGAGGACGGCGACTTCGGCATGGCCGCCAACAAGATCTACGACTTCGCGTGGAGCGAGTTCTGCGACTGGTACATCGAATTGTCCAAGGGCCGTCTGATGGGCGAGGACGAGGAGCAGAAGCGCAACGTTCGCGGCGTGCTGCTCTACGTGCTGGAGGGGCTTCTCAAGCTCCTGCATCCCTTCATGCCCTTCCTGACCGAGGAGGTGTACCAGCACCTGCCGGAGCATGACGGCATGCTCATTCTGGCCCGCTGGCCCGAAGTCAAGGCGGAATACGCCTTTGAAACCGAAGAACGCCAGATGGAAGGGCTGATGGAGATCATCCGCGCTATCCGCAACCTGCGCTCCGAGATGAATGTGCAGGCCGGCAGGCGCACGCATGTGACGCTCATCCCCGATGCGGGCTGGGAGAGCACGCTTGCCATCGCAGAGCCCTATCTGCAGCGCCTGGCTTACGCCAGCGACGTGGCCATCGGCGGCAAGGATGCGCTGGCAGGCGAAAAGGTGGTCAGCGCCGTATGCGCCGCGGGCGAGATCCGCATCCCGCTGGGCGATCTGGTGGATTTGCAGAAGGAGCTTGCGCGCCTGGAAAAGGAACGCAAGAACCTGGAGGGCGAAATCGCCCGCGCGCAGGGCAAGCTGAACAATCCGGGCTTCCTGTCGAAGGCCCCTGCCCAGCTGGTGGAGCAGGAGCGCGAAAAGCTGAAAACCACGCAAAGCATGCTCGAAGCCCTGGATGCGCGCATCGAGGACCTGAAACAGGCATGATAACGGACTGCGGGCCGGGAAACCGGCCCGCTCAGGCTGTTTTGGAGAGAGGCGCGTTTCTTGCGCCCGTTGGGCGCTCGCGACGCTCTCTCCTATTGTGCTGCGGCACAGGGCTTGGGACTCCGCCCCACACCCCGGCAAGGGCCTGAGGCCCCTGCATCCCGCACTTTGGCAGCAACCTGTGCGGGCCGGGAAACCGGCCCGCTTTTACGGAGGAAGCATGGACAACGCATTTCATCATGTGCCGGTCCTCTTTGACGAGGTTATGGAATGGATGGCGCCCCGGCCCGACGGCGTCTATCTGGACGGCACGCTGGGCGGCGGCGGCCACAGCGAGGGCATTTTGCGCCTTTCCGGCGGCACGGCGCGGCTGTACGGCATCGACCGCGACGGCGAGGCCATTGCCGCCGCCTCGGCGCGACTGAAGGCGTATCCCGGCTTTCAGGCGATTCACGGCAACTTTCACGATGCAAAGGCGCTGCTCTGTGCGGCGGGCGCGCCGCCCCTCACCGGCGCGCTGGTGGATCTGGGGGTGAGCAGCCATCAGCTGGACGAGGCTGCGCGCGGCTTCAGCTACCACGAGGACGCGCCGCTGGACATGCGCATGGACCCCTCGCAGGGGCCCACGGCCGCGGAATACCTGGCTGGCATTTCGCAGGAGGAGTTTCGCCGCATCCTCACCGAATATGGCGAGGAAAAATGGGCCGCGCGCATTGCGCAGATCTTTGTGGAACGGCGGGCGAAAGCGCCGATCCTGACCACGGGCGACCTGGTGGCCGTGGTGGATGCGGCCATCCCCAAAGCCGTGCGCCGCAAGGACGACGGGCATCCTGCCCGCCGCACGTTCCAGGCCGTGCGCATCGCGCTGAACGACGAGCTGGACCCGCTCCGGCAGGCACTCTGCGACTTTGTGGACCTGCTGGCCCCCGGCGGGCGGCTGCTGGTGATCACCTTCCATTCGCTGGAGGACCGCATCGTGAAGCAGACGTTTCGCCAGCTGCAAAACCCCTGTACCTGCCCGCCCAAGGCCCCCGTATGCACCTGCGGCAAAAAGCCGCTGGGCCGCGTGCTGGCTGGCGGCGCGGTCAAGCCCTCGGCGCAGGAGGTCGCAAGCAATCCCCGTGCGCGCAGCGCCAAGCTTCGCGTGTTTGAAAAGAGGTAAGCCATGCCGACTTTGTATGTGGTCGCAACCCCCATCGGGAACCTGGGCGATATGACGCCCCGCGCCATCGAAACGCTCCAAAGCGTATCGCTGATCGCTGCCGAGGACACGCGCGTGACCCAGAAGCTGCTCAGCGCCTTTGACATCCATACCCCGCTCATCAGCTGCCACGAGCACAACGAGCGGGGCAAGGCGGTGGGAATCGTCCGGCGTATGCTGGAGGAAGGCATTGACGTGGCCGTCACCACCGACGCGGGTACTCCCTGCATTTCGGACCCAGGCAGCGTGCTGGTGCGCGAGGCGGTGCAAAACGGCATCGAAGCTGTGGCTGTGCCGGGTCCCACGGCCATGGCTTCGGCCCTGAGCGTGAGCGGCTTTGCGATCAGCGAATTTACCTTCTTCGGCTTTCTGCCCCGTCAGAAGGGCGAGCTGAAGGAAAAGCTGCTGGACATGGCGCGCAGGTCGCGCCTGGCGGTGGTGCACGAATCGCCGCATCGCGTGCGGGATCTACTGGCCGCCGTGGCCGAAACGCTGCCCCACACCCGGGTCAGCGCCAGCTGCGATCTGACCAAAAGATACGAAAAAACCCTGCGCGGTCCGGTTGCGCAGGTGCTGGAAGCCATCGAGCAAAACCCCAAGGCGGAAAAGGGAGAATACTGCCTGGTGTTTGAATGGGCCGGGGAGGACATCCCTGCGCCGCAAGCGCCCCCGAGTGAGCTTTCGCTGGAGGCACGGCTGTTTGACGGGCTGGTGCGGGGGCTAAGCCTTAGGCAGAGCATGGAGGAAGTGGTTGCGCAGGGTGAGCGGAAAAATGCCGTATATGCGGCCAGCCTGCGCGTGAAGCAGCTGATGGAGAACGCGAAATAAAACGATAAGGCGCCCGGGGCCGTATGGCAGCCCGGGCGCATTGATTTGACGGCTTTTGCCTGCCGCGCGCTTGCGCCAGGCGCATCCCTCCGATATAATAGCAGCGGATGCGCCGCTGTCATTCATATTGATGTTCCTTATCCGCGGCGCAGGATAAAGGCCGAAAAGGAGGCTTGACAACCATCAAGACGGTTTGGATCACGGGCGCGTCCAGCGGACTGGGCCTGGCCACGGCGAAGGAGTTTGCCGGGCGGGGCTGGCTGGTCGTTGCCGGGGCGCGGTCCTTTGCGGACGGCACCGCGCCTGAAGAAGAAAAGGCGGAGCACTGGGTCCGTCTCCGGCTGGACGTGACGGATGGAGAAAGCTGCGCGCACTTTGTCCGACGGGCGCTGGAGATCAGCCCCCGCGTGGACGCGCTGGTATGCGGCGCGGCGGTGCTGGTGCTGGGCTCGTGCGAAAAGACAGGAGCGGACGAATACAACCGCGTGCTGGACACCAATTTTACCGGCGCGGCGCGCATGGTGAGTCTTGCGCTGCCCTATATGCGGGCGCAGGGCAGCGGACGCATCGTGCTGTTTTCCTCCATCAACGGACTCTTGGGTATCCCGTTTCAGAGCGCCTATACAGCCAGCAAGCACGCGCTGGAGGGGTATGCGGAATGTCTGGCCATGGAGACCGCTCCCTGGGGCGTGCAGGTGTGCCTGGTGGAGCCGGGCGATCACCGCGGCGGCAGCCAGCGCACGCGCTTGAACGCCCGTGAGGAAAACGGGGCGTCGCCCTATCACGAGCGCTTTGACGCGGCTGTGGCCGTCATCCACAGCGACGAGGCGAACGGGCTTTCGCCGGACCGGCTGGGCGAGAAACTGGTCCAAAATGTGGAGCGCAGGCATATGCGCTTCCGCCTGCGCGTGGCCAAGCCGGATCAGCATCTGGCGGTGTGGCTGCACGCGCTGCTGCCTCCGTGGCTGAATGGACGGGTGCTGTGCGCCTATTATCAGGGAAAAAGGAAGGCGTGAGGCGCGTGAAAAAAGAAAACGGAATGCGCAGCAGAAGCCTTTTTTCTCACCTTGAGCGGACCGGAGAAATGTGGTATGATGTTGGTTGAAAAGTGGAAAAACGCCGCATGCAAGGGGGCGACGGAATATGAAAATCATCAAGGCATTGCTGCTGGTGCTGGGGGTTCTGGTGCTGGCGGCCGGCGGGCTGGTGGGCTATCTTACGCTGACGGAGTACCGTCCCGACGATATCGAGCAGTTGGAGGTGACGCAGGCCGCGCGCAGCGATAATGTGCGCGTGGGCGAGCGGCTGGACGTGCTCAGCTTTAACACCGGCTATTGCGGGCTGGGCCGCGATCAGGATTTCTTCATGGATGGCGGCACCATGGTGCGGCCGGAGAGCGAGCAGATTGTGCGCGACAACATGAACGGCATCCTCAGTGAGCTGGCGCGCCAGGATGCGGATATCTACCTTCTCCAGGAGGTGGACTTCGATTCCTACCGCAGCTATTATGTCAATCAGGCCGATACCTACCGCCATGGCCTGTCACTGAACATGGCCGTAGCGTACAACTACAAATGCGATTTTGTGCCCTTCCCCTGGCCGCCGCTTGGCAAGGTGGAAAGCGGCCTGGTTACCTTTACGGACTTGAACGTGACGCAGGCCACGCGCGAAAGCCTGCCTGTGCCCTTCACCTGGCCCATGCGTGTGGCCAACCTCAAGCGCTGCCTGCTGGTGGAGCGCGTGCCCGTGGAGGGTACGGAGAAGGAACTGGTCATCATCAACCTCCATCTGGAGGCGTACGACGACGGCGAGGGCAAGCGCGCCCAGACCGAGCAGCTGATGCAGATCATCGCCGCCGAATACCGCAATGGCAACTATGTCATAGCCGGAGGCGATTTCAACCAGACCTTCGAGGGCGCGGACACCTTCCCCGTGCTGGACGAAAGCACCTGGCAGCCGGGAAAGCTCTACAACAGCGAGCTTCCCGCCGGATTCAGCTATGTCTTTGACGCATCCAAGCCCACCTGCCGCCTGCTGGACAAGCCATACGACGGCGACCGGGAAAACGCGCAGCTGTACGTGATCGACGGGTTCATCGTGTCGGATAACCTGAAGGTCAACCTTATCCAGACTGTGGATTTGAATTTTCAGCACAGCGATCATAACCCCGTGCTTTTGCAGGTGACGCCCCAGTGAGCGGCGCGCGCCTGCTGATAGACGCGGACGCCTGCCCGGTGGTGGAGATCGCCCTGCGCGTGGCAAGGGCGCGCGGGGTGGAAGTGCTGCTGGTGTGCGATGATGCGCACGAGATGCGCCGCGAGGGCGCTCGTACCGTCACCGTCGCCCGCGGCGCGGACAGCGCGGATCTCCGGCTGGTCAATCTGCTTGAGCCGGGCGATATCGTGGTGACGCAGGACTATGGCCTGGCGGCGCTGTGCCTGGCCCGCGCCGCCCGTGTGCTGGACCAGAACGGCCGCGTCTATGACGAAAGCAACATTGACGCGCTGCTGAGCATGCGCCATCTGGCAGCCAGGGCGCGCCGGGCGGGCGGGCGCGTGAAGGGGCCGCTCAAGCGCAGGCCGCAGCAGGACGAGGCGTTCCGGCTGGCGCTGGAAGAGATGCTGGATGGGGCCGGAAAAACCGCGCTTCATACCTGATGGAAAAACAGAAAACTGTTATTGACATATGCCGGAAATGGGTGTATTCTGCTCATTGATGGCATATGTCAATTATTTTTGAGGAGGCGAAGCCATGCCAAGGCCCTGCAAACGAAGGCGCGTCTGCGGTCATCCGTCCTGCGGGCGGTTCGGTCCGGCGGAGCAGGCGCACGGCCAGCCGGAGGTGCTCATGGGGCTGGACGAGTTTGAGACCATCCGTCTGATCGACCTGGAAGGCCTGACGCAGGAGCAGTGCGCCGCACAGATGAACGTGGCGCGCACCACCGTGCAGGCCATCTACGGGACGGCTCGCCGCAAGCTGGCACAATGCCTGGTGAACGGGCGCGCGCTGGTGATTGAGGGCGGGGACTATGAGCTGTGCAGCGCCGCCTCGGCGCAGGAATGTCCCGGATGGGGCTGCCGTGGACGCTGCCGTTGGAGCAACTGTCAACCCAATAAGGAGGAAAATATCATGAAAATTGCAGTCACCTATGACAACGGACAGATTTTTCAGCATTTCGGACATACCGAACAGTTCAAGCTGTACGATGTGGAGGACGGAAAGGTAACCGCCCAGACCGTGGTGGACGCCGGGGGCGAAGGTCACGGCGCGCTGGCGCAGGTGCTCAAAGCGCATGGCGTGGATACGCTGATATGCGGCGGCATCGGCGGGGGTGCGCAGCAGGCGCTGGCGCAGGCGGGCATTCGCCTCTACGGGGGTGTGAAAGGCGAGGCCGACGCGGCGGTGGAGGCGCTTCTCAGGGGCGAGCTGACCTACGACCCCAACGCCCGCTGCGATCATCATGACCATGCGCACGGCGAAGGTCATTGCGGACAGGGTCATCAGCACGAGGGGCATGCCTGCCGCCACGGGCATTGCAGCGACAAATAAAACAGATTCCTTTGCGGCGCGCGCTTCCTTTGAGGCGCGCGCCGCTTTTTTGTGTGAAACGTATCCATCTGCGCAGGGCATATCGCTCACAGACGGCGCATAAGGTTGAAGGACCAAAGCGAAGGGGGCGCGGGCATGGCAAAAACATGGAAGCGGCCGGTCGCAGCGCTTTTGCTCTGTGCGCTGCTGGCGGGGGCCGGGAGCCTGGCCGCAGCACCGTATGTGGGGGAGAGCGGCGAGCTGACCCCGCAGGAGCGCGCCCGCCGTGCGAACGTGCCCGAGGGCCCCTGGATCTGGATTGATATCCCGCAAAAGTCCCTGACCCTCTATGAGGGCACAGAGGTGAAAAAGCGCTACGCCGTGGCCACAGGCACGGGCGATACGCCCTCGCCCATCGGCACCTTTCGCGTTACCAGCCGTTTTGCGGGCGATCTGGGAGGCTTCGGCACGCGGTTTTTGGGGCTGAACGTCCCGTGGGGACAATTTGGCATCCATGGCACCAACAAGCCCGGCAGCATCGGCAGCAACGCTTCGCATGGCTGTATCCGCATGTATGTGCGTGACTCCGAAGAGCTTTACGGCCTGGTGCCCAACGGCGCGAAGGTGGTCATTCAGGGGGGGCCTTACGGGCAGCTGGACAGCTATCTGCGCTACCTCATCCCCGGCGACCGGAACAGCCACGTGGCCGCCGTGCAGCGCCGGCTTACGGTGTTGGGCTATTACACGGGCCAGGCCGACGGCATCTATGGCAGGGGCACGCAGGCGGCGGTCACCCGCGCACGGAAGGATCTGGGCCTGCCCGCCCTCGATGCCGTGGACGAGGCGTTTTACCGGGCCATCGGTCTGATTTTGTTTGAATGAAGGATGGGAGGAATGGCGGCATGACCTGGCAGGAAACCATCAGTTTTTTAACCGGCTGCATGCCAAGGCCCGTGGCGCGGGCGCTGATGCAGCAGCAGGAGGGCAGCGTGCGGGAAATCCGCGTGCGCGCGGGGGGAAAGGTGCGCATCCTCACTGCGGGAGGGGAGATCACCTGCGCCTGTACCCCCACCCAACCGCAGGTGGAGCAGATGGCCGAGGCGCTGTGCGAACACGCCCTCTATGCGCGCGCCGAGGAGCAGCGCCAGGGATTTGTCACCTTGCGCGGCGGGCACCGCATGGGCCTGTGCGGCCGGGTCGTGGCTCAGGGGCAGAGCGTGCGCGCCCTGCGCGATATCAGTTCCCTGTGCCTTCGCGTGGCAGGCCAATGGCGCGGCGCGGCGGATGCGCTCATGCCCCATCTGTGGGACGAGCAGGGCCGTGTGCGCAGCCTGCTGATCGTGGGCCTTCCCGGCATGGGCAAGACCACCATGCTGCGCGATGCCTGCCGCCGCCTGTCCGAGCGGGGCGCGCGCATGTGCGTGGTGGACGAGCGCAGCGAAATCGCCGCCATGAGCGGCGGGGTGCCGCAGCTGGATGTGGGGCCCAATACCGACGTGCTGGACGGGTGCGCCAAGGAGGCGGGCCTTCGGTGGATGCTGCGCGCCATGTCGCCTCAGGCGCTCGTCACGGACGAGCTGGGCGGCGCGATGGACGCGCAGGCCGTGCTGGACGCGGCGCGCAGCGGCGTGAGCGTGCTGGCCACGCTGCACGGACGCGACCTGCAGGCCGCCCTGTCGCGGGGAATCCTCTACCATCTGGCACAGAACCGCGTCTTTGACCGCTATGCGCTGCTGGATGAAAATGAGGTGGGCTGCGTGCGCGCCGTGTGCGACGAGCAGCTTCGTCCGCTGGAGGCGGCCCCATGATGGGCGCGGCGGGCGCGCTGTGCTGCCTGCTGGCGGGTACGGCGGCGGGCAGCTGGCTTCGGGACCGCCGGCTCAGGCGCCTGCGCACGCTGCGCGCGCGGCTGGACGTGGTGGCCAGCCTCAGGCTGATGCTGGAACAGGAGCGCATGGGTCTGACGGAGCTTCTGTGCCAGTGCGCGCACTACGCACCCACCGGTCCGGGGGGCGAGCAGGTGTCGCGCAGGCTGCTGTGGGTAGCCCACGCACTGGTTCAGGAACCGCTGCTGAGTTTGGGCGACGCGTATGCGCAGGCGTGCGCGCAGATCCCCATTCCCTGGGAAAAGGCCGAGGAGCGCGAGGCCATGCGCGCGCTGTTTTTGCAGCTGGGAAGCGGGACCGCCGCCATGCGCGCGCAGGCTGCCGCCGCGTGCCTGAGAAGGCTGCGCCCCCTGGAGGAGGATGCGCGGCGCGAGGCGGAAAAAGGCGGCGGGCTGGTGATGCGTCTGGGACTGCTGCTGGGGCTGATGGCAGGCATCGCGCTGTGGTAGCGCAAAGAGGGAGGCGAAACGATGGTCCAGATTGATCTGCTCTTTAAGCTGGCGGGTCTGGGCGTGGTGGTGGCGGTTTTGTGCCAGGTGCTCACGCGCGCGGGGCGCGAGGAGCTGAGCACGCTGGTGACGGTGGTGGGACTGGTGATCGCGCTGTTTCTGGTGGTGGATCTGGTGGCCGATCTCTTTTCCAGCCTGCAAAGCATCTTTGCGCTGTACTAGGCCATGGCGTTCTGGCAATGGATGGGCCTTGCGGTGACGGCGGCGGTACTGTGCCTACTGGTGCGCCAGCAGCAGCCGCAGCTGGGCGGGCTGTGCGCGGCGGCGGCAGGGGTCATGCTGCTGCTGGCCGCGCTGGAGCAGCTTGCGGACGTGCGGGAGGTGTTTGCCCGCCTCACAGGGATGGCAGGCATTGAGGAAGGATACTTGAACACGCTGGTCAAGGTGCTGGGCGTGAGCTATGTGGCCGAGCTGGCCGCCCAGACCTGCCAGGACCTGGGCGAGGGAGGACTGGCGCTCAAAGTGGGCCTGGTGGGGAAGCTGTGCGTGTTTACCCTTACCGCGCCCATGCTGCTGAGCCTTTTGGAAATGATTCTGGAGCTGACGCCATGAGAAGAAAGACCGCGCTGCTGGCGGCTGTGCTGGCGGCTCTGTTGCTGCCCGCCCCTGCGCTGGCCCAGACGGTAAGCGAGGGCCTCATCGAGGTGGTAGGTACGCTGGATCTGGATGCCCTGGCCGCCGCGGCGGAGGATGTGCCCTGGCTGGAGGGCGGCGTGGAGCAGGTTATCACCCGGCTTGCCAGCGGGCAGGCGGCGCTCACCGCGGACGAAGCCCTGCGCTGGCTTATGGACGAGGCGGCGGGCGTGCTGCGCCGGAGCGTGTGGCGCATCACGCGCCTGCTGGTTCCTGCGCTGCTGGTGGCGGCGGCGGAGCTGATCGCCGCGCCGGGCAAGGCGGCCGGCAAAGCCGCGCGCTACGCGGGACTGATCATGACGATGGCGTTTCTCGTCGTGGACCTGCGCGAGCACGTGGCCCTGGCGGAGGAAAGCGTAGGCCGCATGTCAGAGATGATGCAGGCCATCTTCCCGCTGATGGTTACGCTGCTGGCGGCGGTGGGCGGCACGGCCAGCTCGGCTTTTTATCAGCCGGCGGTGATGGCTGCGGCCGGTTCCATGACCACGCTGATCAGCCATGTCACGCTGCCCTTTGCGGTCAGCGTGGCGGTGCTCACCATGGTGGGGAGTCTCAGCGACGGGCTTCGCATATCGCGGCTGCGACGCCTTCTGCGCCAGGTGGCGGAGTGGACGCTGGGCTTTGGATTCACGGTGTTCATCGGGGTGATGACGGTACAGGGCGTAAGCGCGGCGGCGGTGGATGGCGTGAGTATCCGCACCGCCAAGTACGCCATGGATAACTTTATTCCCATCGTGGGCGGCATGTTTGCCGACACGGTGGATACGCTGGTGGGCTGCTCGCTCATCGTGCAGAACGCCGTGGGCGTGCTGGGACTGATCCTGTTGCTGGGCGCGCTGGCTACGCCGCTGCTTCGCACGGTGGTGACCATGTTTCTCTACCGGGCGGCTTCGGCCCTTTTGCAGCCCATCGGTGACAGCCCGCTCGCACGCGGCATGGGGGATTATGCGGAGGTGTTTTCACTGCTGTTCATCATCCAGCTCAGCGTGGGGGCAATGTTTCTGCTGCTGGTGGCGCAGCTGCTTACGGTGGCCAATCTGACCGTGATGTTGAGGTGAGGGGGATGGATGCGTTTGTCAGGCAGCTGGCGGTGTTGTCGGTGCTGTGGTCGCTTTCGGAGCTGCTGCTCCCGGAAGGAAGACTGCAAAAGATGGCGCGCATGACGGTGAGCGTGCTGGTGATGGCTGCGCTGGTGTCGGGCCTGGGCAGCCTGATGGATATTCAGCTGGAAAGCGCGCTGCCCGCCGCCGCGGACGCGTCTGCCGGAGGGGACAGCTATGCGCGCGCGGCGCTGAGCGCGGCAGCCAACCAGGCGGAGGGGTATTGTGTGCGGCTGGCGCGCCGGGCGGGTTATGAGGCGCGCGCCGCCGTGTATCTCACGATGGAGGGCGCGGTAGATCACATCGACCTGTGGCTTACGCCCGGGGAAGCGCCTCTTTTGGACGCGGAGGAGGTAGCCCGGACCATCGCCGATGAGCTGGCCGTGCCGGTGGAACGGGTGCTTCTGAAAGAATACGAGGCGAGCGGCCCATGAATCTCAAGCGCTTGATGGAGCCCAAAATGCTTCCCTGGCTGGCGGCGGCGCTGCTGGTGGCGGTGCTGCTGCTTATGGGCGGCGGCGGGGATAAGGGCATGGCCAGCCAGGAGGAACAGCGGATCGCGGAGGTGCTGGGTGCGATGGCGGGCGCGGGCAAGGTAGAGGTGGCGCTGTTTTATGGTGGGGAGACGGACGCCCTCGGCGCGCGTACGACAGGCCCCACGGGCGCGGTGGTGGTGGCCGAAGGAGCGGATGATCTGTCGGTTCGGCTGTCGCTGATCCGAGCGGTGCGAACGCTCCTGGGCCTGCCCGAAAGCGCCGTAGATGTGTTTGTAATGGAGGAGGAAGGCCGATGAACGCAAAAAAAGCGTCCCCGGAGGGACGCACCAAAAAACGGACGTTTCCATGGCTGCGCCGGGGCCTGCTGGCTGTATTGATCGCGGCGGCGGCCGTGCTGGCATGGCTGCGTCTGCCTGCGCCTGCGCCATCGGATGCGCCGGAGCCAGGTGCCAGCCTGTCTGCCGGGCAGACACCCGCGCCTGCCGCCACGCAGGAACGCACCGCGCGGGAGGCCGCTTACGACAAGGACGTAGCCGCCCTCACCGCGCTTTTGGACAGCGGTGCGGCGGATGAAGAGACCCGCGCCCAGGCCGCCGGGCGGCTGGACCGGCTGGTGGCGGATCATCAGAGCGAGCTGGGGCTGGAGGAGGCGCTCAACCAGGCGGGCTATTCCTCCTGTGCGGTGCTGCTGCAAAACGGCGCGCTCACAGTGATCGTCGCGTCCTCCGACATGACCGCCGAGGCAAGCGCCGCCATCCTTTCGCTCTGCGCCGCCCATACCGACATCGGGGTGGAGAATATCCGCATCATGGCGCGGGAGGAGCCTTGACGCCGTCGCGGCGCCATGCCAGCCCCCACGCGCCCAACGGCACCATCATGGGCAGATAGATCATCAGGTACTGGGATTTGGCCTCAAACAGAAGGTGGTAGAGGAAACCGCCCAGCACCGCCACCATCAGCGCAAGCGGGGCGTACAGGCACGGCCATGCCTGCGCTTTGCACCGGAAAAGCCGCAGCGCCAGCAGCCCCGCGCCCGCGGCAAAACCCAGGTACAGCGTGAGCGTGTAGCCCTCCATGTACAGGGTCAGCGCGCGTGAGCCGCCGCCCGAAAGCAGGCTGTTCACCAGCACGGGAAACGGGCTTTCGCTGGGCATGACGCGGTTGACAAGCAGCGCCTCAAAGGTGGTTTCCGCCCACTGCGAGACCATCTTCTGGTGATAGAAGGAAAGCGCGTAGGCGGGGTCGGCGGCAAATTCGGAAAGCCGCTGCGCGATATCCTGCCGGTTGAGGACAAGGGCGGTGTCGGGGTCCAGCTCCGCGCGCTCCATGAGCGTCAGGGAATAGCGGTTGTACCAGCCCGGCGCAAGGGGTCCTTCCTGCATGCCCATGGCCAGCCAGGTGGTCTGCGGCGCACCCGCGCCAAGGGGAAAGCCCGTGCGCTTTTCCAGCGCGAGACGGGCCAGCCGGTCCGCCGCCATGGGCGCAGCCAGCAGCCCGGCGCATACCAGCAGCGCGCCCAGCCGGCGGGAACCCAGCGCATACAGCGCTGTTACCAGTGCCGCAGCCAGGGCAAAGATCAGGTAATTGGGCTTGAGCACCACGGCCAGCGCCATCAGCGTCAGCGCCGGGACAATCCACCGCCTCCGCCCGCCCGTCAGCCAGCGAAGCAGGCAGTCCAGCGCCCACAGCGAAAGACAGAGCCCCGGCAGGTTTCCATACAGGAAAGTGGTATAGCATACCGGCTGCACGCACAGCACCAGCAGCAGGGTGAGTGCCACCTGGGTTCGCCGGTCATGCAGGCTGCGCCAGGTCAGGTCCATGAGTGCGCCGTAGGCGGCGGTGAGAAACGCCGCGTTGAGCAGGCCCTGCGGTACGTAGCTATGGCGGCCAAAGATGCGCTGGAGCAGCTCGGAGTATTGCAGGTAGCCGGCCTGAAAGGGGTTGGTGCGCAGGTAGACCTCGTGCCGCCACAGCTCCGAAGGGTCGCCGCGCGTGAGCTCCGCGGCGGTGTAGTACAGGATGCCGGGATCGTTGACGGGCACGGCACGCAGCACCAGCACCCATGCTACGCCCAGCGCAAACGTCACGCCCAGCGCCGCGCCGGTCAACCATCCCAGGCGGATACGCCGTTGAAAGTGCAGCGCCAGCCGGAAAAGCACCAGCCAGCCCAGCAGCATCGCCAGGTTGACAGCCACATTGTCCCATACATAGAGCACATGTTCGCCTGCCGGGTCGGCAGGATCGAACACGCTGGTGCGCAGCAGACCGTATGCGAGCAGGTAGGCGAACACGATGGCCAGCAGCCCCGCCGCCGCGCCGAAAGCCACACGGTCAAAACGGGTCAGGCAGGGAGCGGTCAGCTCTCGCTGTTCCATGCATTTAACGCCTCCCATTCTTCGCTGGGAATGTGTCCCGCACCGTACTGGTCCACCAGCTGCTGCATGGCAAAGAAGCGATGCATATCGCCCGGCAGGGACGTATTGCTCTGATAGGGCAGCATATCCAACGGAAAAATCGCCGGCTGCGCCCCAAGATAGTCGATCGAGTCCTGCGCCTCAGAAAGCGACCTGGCGGCAAGCAGCGCCTCCTCGCGTGCAAGGATGTCCTCATGGTACCGCGCAGCCTCGCCGGTGAGCAGGCTGTAATACGCGCCCAACGTAGGGGTGGCGAGGACCGCTCCGGTAGCGAACAGCCCCCAGGCCAGCAGCCCCGCGCACAGTCCCAGCTGCCACACGCGCACGCCCTCCGGCGCAGCATGCGCGCCGCGGCGCTGGGCCAGCCAGCCCATCCAGTAAATGAGATTGAGCAACACCAGCACCGCATAGAGCATGTACAGGCTGCCCAGAATGCGGTCCAGCCGGTAGCTGTCCACGCCGGTGGCAAAGATGGGCGGCACGAAGCTGGCCGCCAGCATCCCGAAGCTAAACAGGCTGATCCAGCCCGGATTCCGAAAGCGCAGGGCGCTGTTTTTCAACGGTTGCCATAGAAGCGGCGCCAGTATCAGCGTCAGGCCGATCAGCTGCGGTCCGAACCATTCGCCCGTGCAGCCGAGGCATTCCACCACGCTGTGAACAATGGCCGCTACTGGGTGCATGCTTTCGCCTACCCGCCCCTGACGCACGGCGTTGCCGGGCGCGACCACCACCGCCAGCAGCGACAGCGCCGCGCCTGCAAAGGCGATCACGGCAGCGATGCGCGCGGGGGAACGGCGCCACACGCACCAGGCGGCGGCCAGCGCCAGGCCCACCGCACCGCCCAGCGCCAGCGGATAGGGCAGACCGCCCAGCGCCACGGCGCACAGCAGCCCTGCGGCCGTGCGCCAGACATAGGCGGCGGGCCGGGCCGATTCCGTGTGAAGCCGGATGAGCAGGCCGCTCAGCAGCATTACCATCACCACGCTCAACGCGTATTGTATGGCTGACTGCCAGTAGATCAATTCACGGATGCCGGGCACGTATTCAAGCAGCAGCGTCATCAGCGCGGCGTAAAGCGCCGCGCATACGCACAGATCCCCCTTGAACACGCACCTTGCGATCTGGCGCACCAGATACCAGGCCGACAGCGCAAGCAGCGTCAGCGCGCCAAACGGCGCAAGCCAGAACAGCCGCATGGAAAACGCCATGGGCTGAAACGCGCACACGAACATGGCCACATACGTGCCCTGCCAGGTCTGGTAGTCGTACATGGCCTGATCCCAGGCCGCCTTCAAGGCGGCCCAGAGACTTCCGGTCGTGGCCCAGGCCTCGGAGGCGAGGCGCACGCTGGGGAAGTCGTCATGGGTGGGGTAGGCGTAAAACGACATGGCAAGAAGCGGCGCAAGTATCAGCGCTACCCAAATCAGGCAGAGCACCGTCAGCGCACGCCGTGTGGGCCGCGCGCGCAAAAAAAGTGTGGCTTTTTGTGCGACGCGGCGAGGGAAAACGCTCGTCATCAAAGGCCTCCTTCAGCGCACGGCGCTCAGGCTTCGGGCAGCTTCGCGGCCTCGACCGCTTCGGCCTCCTTGCATTCGCGCTGACGCTTTTCCTCCGCGTCGATCTCCCAGTGCAGGAGCAGGGTAAGCAGGCTGCGCAACAGAATGACCGCCGCCAGCGTGCCCAGCTCATTCCAGCCGCTGACGATCACGGAGCGCAGCACCTCGCTGCCCACCTTGAATTCCAGGCCCAGCATGATGCCCTGCGCAAGCTGGATACGCGTGCCGTCATCCTTCTGAACAAAGCCGATGAATCCCCTGACCATGCTGATGACGATAACGATGATGCCGGCAAGTTCGATGAGCAGGATACACAGACGGACCAGAGTGTCAAAACCGAGTTCGATAGCTTCCATTGTGGCGTCCTCCTTCGTGGGTGTGGTATAATCGCACCGGGAGGGTTGCGATTTGTTACTGCAATTATATCTCCATTTTCCGTTTTGTAAAAGAAAATGTTTTTACTGCGACTTCTGTTCCGCCCCCGCGGACGACGGAACCGTTGCGGCGTATTGCTCTGCGCTCAAAAAAGAGATTTGCCTCACCGCCGAAAAATACCCTGGCGTCAGGGTGAGTACCGTGTTTTTGGGCGGCGGTACGCCCACGCTGGTACCCGCCGCACAGATGCGGGGCGTCCTTGAGGAACTGCGCCGCCGCTTCGACGTCCTGCCGGATGCGGAAATCACCGCCGAGGGGAATCCCGGCACCCTGTCCCCCCGGTGGCTGGAAGCGGCCTGCGCCTGCGGACTGAACCGCCTGTCGCTGGGGATGCAGGCCGCGCAGGAGAGGTTGCTCAAAGCCATTGGACGCATCCATACCTTTGCCCAGACGGAGGAGGCGGTGGTGATGGCCCGCGCCGCCGGCATCCGCAATCTCAACGTGGATCTGATGTCCGGCCTGCCGGGCCAGACGCTGCGGGACTGGCATGAGAGTCTGGAAGCGGCTTTGGCGCTCGGCGTGGAGCATATATCCGCGTATAGCCTGATTCTGGAGGAGGGGACGCCGCTTTTCCGCATGCTGGAGGAGGGAAGCGTGCGCCTGCCGGATGACGAGCTGGCCGCCGAAATGTACGATCGGGGTGTAACCTGGCTGGAAACGGCGGGATACGAGCGCTACGAAATCAGCAATTTTGCCCGGCCAGGCTTCCGCTGCCGCCACAACGTGGGCTACTGGCAGGGAAGCTGGTATGCGGGGCTGGGCGTGGCGGCGCATGGCATGCTGCCGCCGGACGAGGCGCAGGCCGCGTGCGGTGCGGTGCGCATCCGGCGCGCCAATACCGAAAGCCTGACGGAGTATCTCAATGCGCTCGATACGCAAAATACCCTGTCGCCGGCAGAAATCACGGCGGTGGACCGTCGGGAAGCCATGTTTGAGACGATGATGCTGGGCCTGCGCATGACCGACGGCGTATCCGAACGCGATTTTGAGCGCATGCATGGCGCGGCGCTTTCGCAGGTCTACGGCCCGGCGCTGGAGAGGCTCGCGGGGGAGGGGCTGGGGGCGTGGTCCTCCGGTGCGCCGGGGGAGAGGCGGTTCTTCCTCACCCCACGCGGGCTGGAGGTACAAAACGAGGCGCTTATGGCGCTGATGCCGTAAACAAAAAGGTCCGCCGCATCCAGACGGGTGCGGCGGACCCATGATCGAAACTTACTGGAGGGAATCCTTGGTCAGCACGGACACGCCGGTATCGGTCACGGCATGGCCGAGATCCTCGCCCGCGATGGCCTTGACGGCGGCCTGTACGCCTTCATAGCCCATCACGTCGGGGTTCTGCGCCATGGTGCACAGCAGGTAGCCGTCCCTGATGAGGCTCTGGATGGCGTCGGACTTGTCAAAGCCCACGCCGATCACGCCGGTGTCGCCGGACGCCTTGATGGCGTTGCCGATGCCGGTGGTGGAGCCTTCGTTGCCGCCGAAGATGCCGACCACGCCCTGGGTGATGTAGTTCTCGGCAATGGTCTGGGACTTGGCAGCGTCGCCTTCGCCGTACTGGGTCTCGAGAATGTTGTAATCGGTGCCCTCAAAGGCGCTGCGGAAGCCCGCTTCGCGCTTCACGGTGGAGTCGGTAGCGGCATTGACGTTCACGATGCCGATGTCGCCGGAGGTGATGCCGGCCGCGGTCAGGGCCTTGATCATTTCCTCACCGGCGGTCTTGCCGGCGGCCTGGTTGTCGGTGGAGAAGGTGGCTTCCGCCTCGACGTTGGCGGGGGAGTCCACGTAGACGATCTTCACGCCCGCCTCGACGGCCTCGTTGAGCGCGGAGGAGATGGCGTCGGGGCCGTTGGCCGCCACGATGATGGCCTGGTAGCCGCCGGCGACGGCGTTGTTGACGCACTCGATCTGCTGGGCGTCATCCTTGGTGTTGGGGGACATGAAAGTAACGGTCACGCCGAGTTCCTCGGCGGCTTTCTGGGCGCCCTCGTTGAGGGTGATCCAGTGCTGGTCGATGGAGTCCATGGTGATCAGGGCGATCTTCTCGCCCGCAGCCATCGCGCTGGCAGCGCCGAGCACCAGGCACAGGCTGAGCAGCAGAGCAACGATCTTTTTCATAACAATGGTACCTCCTGTTTCTATTTCTGAACGCCCGCAGGCAATTCATTCGTCTTTTTGGTGGTTTTGCGGCTGAAGATGCCGCGGCGGAACACCACGTCAAGCAGCACGGCGAATACCACGATCACGCCGATCACGATGCGCTGGATGCCCACCTGCGCGCCGATCATGTTCAGGCCGTTTTCCAGCGTCTGCCACACGGCCGCGCCGCCCAGGGTGCCCAGCAGAAGACCCGTGCCGCCCAGGGGAGAGATGCCGCCGATGACGCCTGCGGCCACCGCATACATTTCATAGGTGTTGCCGGCCTCCATGTTGCCCATGCTGGCCTGCGCGCACAGGATCAGGCCCACCACGAACGAGCAGAACGCCGCTACCAGATACGCCTTGGTTACCGTGGCCACCACCGAGACGCCCGACAGCTTGGCCGCATCCGCGTTGGAGCCGATGGCGTAGATATGCCGGCCCGTGCGGGTCTTGCTCAGCAGGAAGAAGAAGGCCGCAAAGAGGACCATGGCAATCCAGAAGGTGTTGTACAGGCCCAGGGTGTCGCCGTAGTAGAAGAAGTTTTGAAACCTGTCGCCCATCTCCTGGCCGATGCCGCTGGCGATGGCGTTGGTGTTGCGGTTGCCGTTGACCATGTAGGCCACGCCGCGCGCCACGAACATCGTGCCCAGCGTGGCGATGAAGGGCGGGAGCTGGAACTTGCCCACGAGCATGCCGTTGAGCACGCCCACCAGCAAGCAGGCCACCAGCGTGATCAGGATGGCGGGGATGGGATGCATGCCGCCGGACATCAGCGTGCCGGAGATCATGGCGCTCATGCCGACCACCGAGCCGATGGACAGGTCGATGTTGCCGGTGATGAGCAGGTAGCTCTGGCCGATGCCGATGATGAGGTACTTGGACATGGAGCGCGTGAGGTTGACGATGTTGCGCCCCGAGAACACCGTGGGGTTGATCAGGCCGAACGCGATGTAGATGATGATGAGTCCTGCGAAGGCCGTCAGCGCCGCGCCCATGCCGCGCACGCTGAGCAGCCGCTTGAGGAAGGGTTGCTTGCTGTGTTCCATACGATCCGTGCCTCCTACGCTCATTGGCCTGCCGCCATTTTGTTTTCAAACCGGGTTGCCAGCGTGAGAATCTCGTTTTGCGTGGTTTCCCGCGCCATCACCTCGCCGGTGATCTGACCGTCGCACATCACGATGACGCGGTCGGCGATGCCCAGCACCTCCGGCAGCTCGCTGGATACGAACATCACGGCGATGCCCTGCTGCTTGAGCTGGTTCATCAGGTGGTAGATCTCCACCTTGGCCGCCACATCGATGCCTCGCGTGGGCTCGTCAAAGAGGACCACCCGCGAGTTGCGTGCCAGCCACTTGGCCACGACCACCTTCTGCTGGTTGCCGCCGGACAGGTTGGCCGCGTCCACATCCAACGACGGGGTTTTGATCTGCAAATTCCGGACCGCACGGTCGCACATGGCGTTTTCCCTGCTGTGGCTGACCACGCCCAGCCGGTTGCACAAAAGGTCCAGGTTGGGAAGCGCAATATTGTGGCGGATGCTCAGCTTGGTGCACAGGCCATCCTTCTTGCGGTCCTCCGGCGCCAGCACCACCCCCTGACGGATGGCGTCCGCCGGACTGTGAATGGCGATTTCCCTGCCGTCGAGGAAAATCTGCCCGGACTGCTTGGGGTCGATGCCGAAAATGGCGCGCGTGGTTTCGGTGCGCCCGGCGCCCATCAGGCCCGCAAAACCCACGATTTCACCCTCGTAGAGGGAAAAGCTGATATTTCGCACCATGCGGCCGGCGTTGAGGTTTTTGACCTCAAAGATCTTTTTGCCCTTCTCGCAGGTCACACGGGGGAATTTTTCCTTGATTTCGCGGCCCACCATGTGGGTGATGATCTGATCGATGGTGGTGTCGGCAAAGTTCATGGTGGTGATATACTGACCGTCGCGCATGATGGTCACGCGGTCTACGATGTGCTGCAGCTCCTCCAGCCGGTGGGAGATATACACGATGCCGTGGTCCGAGGCGCGCAGGTCGCGGATGATGCGGAACAGGTCCTCGATCTCGCGGGCGGTCAAAGCGGAGGTGGGCTCATCCATGATGAGGATGCGTGCGTCCATTGACAGCGCCTTGGCGATCTCCACCATCTGCTGCTTGGAAATGGGCAGGTCGCCCACCACCGTGCGGGGGGAGATGTCGATCTTGAGCCGGCCCAGCACCTCGGCGGCCTCTGCCTCCATCTCGCGCTGATTGAGCACCACGCCGCGCACCTTTTCGCGCCCCAGAAACATATTTTCAGCCACGGTGAGGTGACGGCACATGTTGAGCTCCTGATGGATGATGGCCACGCCCGCGGCCTGGGCCTGCTTGGGGGTGAGGTTGCCATATGCCTTGCCCTGGATTTCCATGTCGCCGCTGTCGCGGGTATAGACGCCGCTGAGCACCTTCATCAGCGTGGACTTGCCCGCGCCGTTCTCGCCCAGAAGCGCCATGACCTCGCCGCTTCGCAGCTCGAAATCCACATGGTCCAGCGCCTTTACGCCGGGAAACGACTTGCAGATATCGTGCATGGATACGATGATGTCGTTCATTGGCCTAGCCCCTTTGTCTGATTTGCTTGTTTCGGTGAAAAAAGTATAGCATTTCAACGGCCGCCGAAGAAATGGGGGTTCTTTGGTTTTCAGGGGGCTTTTTTATGGAGTTTTGATGGAACAAAAAAAGGCCCCGGCGGCCGGGGCCGCCGGAGTGATGTGAAATCATTGTGCCGGAGGGAAGAACGCGTACTCCAGCATCAGGCACAGGGCGTGATAGACGGGCAAGTGCAATTCCTGTACCATAAAGGTTTCCGATACGCCCACCACCACGCTTACGTCGCACAGGGGACGCAGCTTTCCGCCCGTGCCGCCGGAGAGCAGCGCCACGCGCATGCCGCGCGCGTGCGCAACCATGGCCGCCGCCACGGCGTTTGCGGCGTTGCCGGAGGTGGAGATACACAGCAGCACATCCCCCGGACGGCCCAGTCCATATACCTGCTGGGCAAAGGAGATGCCGCCGCTCACGTCGTTTTGAAGCGCCGTGGACAGCGCGGCGTTTTCCACCAGCGCCACGGCAGGCAGCGCGCCCTCCAGCGAGGCCGCGAGCCGCTCGCCCTCCTGGCCGAAGCGCTCGCTAAGGAGGCGGGCGGCCTCTGCATCGATGGGGCGGGGCAGAGTGAAGCTTTTCATCAGCTCGCCCACGATATGCAGCGCGTCGGCGGCGCTGCCGCCGTTGCCGCAGACCAGCAGCTTTCCGCCGGAGGCAAACGACTGGCGGATGAGCTCATAGAGCGCGCGAATGTCCTCCTTTTGCGGGGCCAGAATGGGGTAGCGATCCACAAGAGCGTCCAGCACGGCTTCGGGGCCGGCGTAACGGATATGAGCCATGGTCGGATTCCTCCTTTGTTTTTCGGCACCTAGGCCTGCTCGGCTCCGGCCATGGCAATGGCCAGCGCGGCATAGTCGCCGATGCGGTCGCCAAGGGCGGCGGGCAGGATGCGGCAGGCGGCCAGCGAGGTGGGAAGCGCCTCCTGCGCCAATGCGCGCAGCATGCCGTCGCGCAGCAGTCCTTCGCAGCGGGCATAGATAGAGCCGATCACGATGCGCTCCGGGTTCAGCAGGTCCACCAGCAGGGCCAGTCCGCGCCCCAGCTGGCGCGCCACATGGTCCAGCGCCTCCAGCGCCAGCGGGTCGCCCCGCCCGGCGGCCTCTGCCACAACGCGGGCTGTGAGCGGACCGGGACCCATGGAAACGGGCGCGCCCTTCTGCCGCTCGCGCAGGGCCAGCGTCTCGGCCAGCTGGCGGATGCCGCCGCCCGAACAGAACCCCTCAAACGAGCCCTCCTTGCCGTAGCCCGTGGGGCCGTAGTCGCTCAATCGCCAGTGCCCCAGCTCACCCGCCATGCCGCAGGCGCCCCGGTACAGCCGCCCGTCCAGAATCAGTCCCGCGCCCAGGCCCGTCCCAAAGGTGAGAAAAGCCATGCTCCGGCAGCCCTGGCCCGCGCCCCACCGCCATTCGGCCAGGGCGCAGGCGTTGGCGTCGTTTTCCATGAAAGCGGGCGCACCCAGCGCCCGGGTGATCCGTTCCGTCCAAGAGGCGCCGCTCCAGCCAGGCAGGTTGGGCGGATTGAGCAGCACGCCGCGCGCGCGATCCAGTGGACCGCCGGTGCTGACGCCCGCGCCCAGTACGCGGCAGCCCTCCGTCATATCCAGCGCCATGGCGCACATGCGCTCCATAGCCTCCGCCTGCGTAGCGGGCGTGGCGATCTCGTGCCGCTTGAGCACGCAGGGCGCGCCCGCCTCCTCCACGCCCGTGCATACGGCGCATTTGGTGCCGCCGATGTCAAACCCCACCCAGCAGTCCATACAGCCGCTCCTTTCCCCATGGGTTCTTTTGTCAAAGAGTATAACACAGGCGCGTGGAAAAGCAAGTTATCCGCGCCTGCCCAGCAGCTCGCGCACGCGGGCGCGCAGCTCGGCCAGCTTGCGGTTGATGAAATCGCCCAGCCTCAGACGCGGCACATAGAGGCTGGCCCCGCCCCCGCCTACGGAGAACACGCCGCAGCCCTCGCCGTCAATGACCACGCTCCGCTGCCCGCCCAGCACGCAGCGGAAGGTGGTGCCGGCATAGAATGTGCCCACATACATCCGCTTTTGTCCGCCCGGACCATCCGAGCAGAGAAAAGCCAGTCCGCTGCCGGGATAGGTGCGCAGGCCTTCGCGCGTGAAACCGATGATGTTGGGATGGTCGAAGTAATCCCGCTCCTCGCCAAAGGCGTTGAAGCGGCGTACCTTGAGAAGCAGTTCCAGCTCGCTCACCGCGCCGATGCGGCGGCTGGGGATGCCGTAGAGATCGCCGTAGAACACGCAGGGATAACCGTAGGCCCGCAGCAGGATCAGGCCGTAGGCCGCGGCCTTGAACCAGCCATCCACCCAGCTTTCCAGCGATTGACCGGGCTGGGTGTCGTGGTTGTCCACAAAGGTTACCGCCAGGTCGGGCCGGGCGCCAACCAGCGTGCCCTCAAACAGGCGGCTCATGTCAAACTGCCCGTTGCCGCGGGAAATCTCGTGAAAATGCTGGTGCAGCGGCACATCAAAGAGGCTCATGCTGAAGTCGACCTTCCCAAGGTAGTCCAGCAGCACATTCACGTCCTGATGCCAGTATTCGCCCACGGCGAACAGCTCGCGGCCCGCGTAGGCGCGCATATCCGCCAGCCATGCCTTGTAGAACGAGGCGCTGATGTGCTTGACCGCGTCCAGCCGGAAGCCGTCCAGCTCCGTGGTGTCGATGTACCAGTGCCCCCAGCGGCTCAGCTCCTCGCGCACGGTGGGATTGTCCGTATCCACGTCCGCTCCCATCAGGTAGTCATAGTTGCCCCGCTCCTTGTCCACATCCTGCTGCCAGGTCTTTCCGCCGATGCGGTACAGGCCCGAGCGGTGCGTGGCGTCATTCCAGTCCACGCCGCTGAAGCACTCGTGCGTCCAGATGAAATCGCTGTACTTGCCTGCGCGGCCAGGAAAGGTGAAGCGCGTAAAAACGACGGCAGGAATTTCGGGCGTATCGGTCTGGGAGCGGTCGTCGGGGTTGTCGCAGTGTACGGTCACCTGTTCGGATTCATCCGCGCCCATGCGATGGTTGAGCACGATATCGGGCAGCACCTGCAGGTCCGCCAGATGCAGCATGCGGATGGCCGCCAGGTATTCGGCACGCGTTCCGTACTTGGTGCGCACCGTGCCCTTCTGGTCAAACTCACCCAGGTCATAGGTATCATATACGCCGTATCCCACATCGTTGATACCGGCGCTGCCCTTGTAGGCGGGCGGCAGCCATACGGCTGTAAAACCCATGTGCCGCAGCTGCAGCGCATCCCGTCCGGCCTTGCGCCATAGCTCGCAGTTGTTGGGAAGTTCCCATTCAAAATATTGCAGCATCACGCCGTTAAGCATGAGATCCACCTCCTTGGGGAGCAGAAAAAAATGCCCCCCTGATGATTATATGCAACGGATACATGCCGGGCAAGCGGCAGGCAGCGCGGCGCATGCGCGGAAAGCTGGTCAAAATTCCAGCAAAACAAATGTTTTTCGCTCCGACAGCGGCAAAGCTGCAAAAGGCCACTTTTTACAAATGGTCAAAAAACATATAGGTTCAGCCTGTCGAAAAACGTATTTGGGAGGCCTGGTGGGCCGCCGCCTTCCCACAGCAAGCCGTACCCGGCGACAGGCGCGGTGGATTCGCAAACCTTGTGTGTCTCCCCGTCGCGCTCAAAGCGCAGGGAAAACGTGTTCTGGCGGAGAAAGACGGCGCAGCCGGACTTTCACGACACGCTGAAAGGCTGCGAATCAGACTTTTTCGGCATCCTGCACTTTACATTTTATTACCAGTGTGTTATATATGTCAGCAAAGCGGCGCGCATGTGCCGCCAATCATTCGCCGGGAAGCGGCGAAGAAAGAAGGGCAGACAGGATGAAACGGATTTTTGCGGCTGTGCTGGCGCTGTGCCTGTGCGCGGCGGGCGCCGCCATGGCGCAGGAAAGCGAGGATGGATGGGCCGCGGGTGATACGGTCGTCTTTGGCAGCTATGAGCAGGACAATGTTTTGACCAACGGCAAGGAGCCGCTGGAGTGGATCGTGCTCAAAACAGAGGGCGACCGTGCGATGCTGATTACGCGATACCTGATTGATGCACGGGCCTATCACAAGGCGTTTGTGAAGATGACGTGGAGCGAATGCACGCTGCGCCAGTGGCTCAACGATACCTTCCTGAAAGAAGCGTTTTCCCAGGAGGAACAGGCGCGCATTGAGGAAGTCCTGGTGGTCAACGACGACAATCCGCACTACAGCACGCGGGGCGGCGAGGATACCATGGACCGGGTGTTCCTGCTCAGCGAGGCGGAAGTGCTCGAATTTTTCCCTCAGCAGGAGCAGCGCACCTGCCAGGCGACCGAATACGCCAAGGCGCAGGGCGCGTATGTGGATGAAAACAACGGCAATTCGTGGTGGTGGCTGCGCTCGCCGGGCGTGCGGCCTGTGGACGCGTGCGGCGTGCGCGCGGACGGGCGCATCAGCGGCTATGGCAGCCGGGATGTGAACCGTCCCAGCGGCACCATTCGCCCGGCGATCTGGGTAACCATGGGCGAATAAAGGCCCCAAATGAGATGAGCCGCGGCAGGAAACCATGAGCTGGCATAGCGCCAGCCGTGCTTTTCGCCGCGGCCTGTTTTTTTATTCTCCAGTCGGTGCCGCCGCCTCCGGGGTCGGGGTCGAAGCAGGATGCGGGGTCTGCGTTGCCTCCGGGGTGGGAGCGGGGAGGTAGGCATAGTCGCGCCAGCCGTCGCCCTGGGCCACGGGGCCCTCTTGGCCCTCGCTGGCCGCGTCAATGCGCGCCCAGACCGCCTCGGCGGCCTCGCCCGTCACCAGGCGGGGCTGGAAATCGTTAACCTCCGGGTCGCCGGACACATTGGCCGCGTACACGCGCAGCTGCTGGCCCAGGTAGGTGCCGTCGTCATCAAAGGTCAGGGTCAGGCGCAGGGCGCAGCTTTCCAGCGCCCGCACCTTCACGTTGCCGCCGAAGCAGAAGTTGCCCATGCTGTAGAAGATGTAGCGGCCATTGTAGACCTCCATTCCCTGCACCACATGCGGATGGCTGCCCGCGATGAAATCCGCGCCCATGTCGATGAGCTTATGGGCCAGATCGATCTGCGCGTTGGTGTGCTGGGAGGAATACTCCGTGCCGGCGTGCTGGGCAAAGATAATGGCGTTTACGCCCTCCTCCTCGCGCAGAATACGGATCTGTTCTTTCAGTTGTTCCCGCAGGGTAAAGAAGTGTACGCGCTGCATGCCGAAAAAGGCGATTTTGATGCCGTCCTTTTCGAAGATGTAGGGGGTCAGCTCGTCAAAGACGTGCACGCCCGCGCCGGTGAGCGCCTCAACGGTGCTGGTCTTGCCCCGCTTGCCGTAATCCAGCGTGTGGTTGTTGTCCAGGTTGACGGCCTCGATGCTGGACAGCGGCAGGATGCGGGCAAAGTCTGTCGGGCCGCGGAAACAGTAGGTTTTGTTGACGGCGTCTCGGCTGTCGTCCTTGAGCACGCCTTCAAAGTTGATGATGGTCAGATCATCTTCGGAAAAGAAGTCGCGCATCTTCTCAAAGAAATAGGTGTACCCCTCTTTCCTGGCGTAATCGTGGAAGGAACCCTCGCGGTTGATCAGCCAGTCCTCGCCGCCCAGCGTGCAGTCGCCTACAAAGGTGAGGGTGACGGTCTTTTCGGCCAGCGCCGTGCCGCTCGCGGCAAGCAGGACCAGGCACAACGCCGCTGCAAGGGCCTTACGCATGCGCGGCCTCCTTTCCCAGCGCGCGCCGCCGCAGGCTAAGCAGGCCCGCGCCCATGGCGGCCAGCACGGCGGCCATTACGGCATAGAGGATGCGGTTGTCGATGGGGGATTTGTCAAAGGCAAATTCCAGCGCCACCAGTGCCCCGATGCCCGCGGCAAGGCCCAGCACGCTTCCTGCGGCAGCCACGCGCGAAGGCCTGGCGCGCAAAAGCCACACGGCCGTCACCGCCGCCAGCATCACCGCGCACCACAGCTGGTTGACGCGCACGAAGCCAAAGCGCAGGAATCCGTCCCGGCGCAGGCTCTCCCAGAAAACCTGCGTGAGGGCAAAGAGCAGCATCCCTGTGAGCGCCGCGTCCTGCGGGCGGCGCAGGCAGCGCCATACGAGCGCGCAGAGCACAAGGGCCGTCAGCCCCTCCCACACAAAGACGGGAAAGCGCAGATCGCCGTAGAGATCAGGTACAGCAAAGGGAAAGAACTGCCAGAAGGGGTTATCCATATACTCGCCGATACCCTCGGTGGTCAGGCATTCGGCGAAGCGGCCCAGCGCCGCCGCCAGCAACAGGGCGGGCATGGCTGCGCCCATCGTGGGCAGCCAGCCGCGGCGGGTGATGCGTCCAAACAGCGCGGCGGCGGCCAGCACCCCCACAAACGCGCCGGCCATGGAATAGCCGCCCAGTCCGAAGTGGTAGAGGAAGGCGGGGCCGAAGTCCACCGCGATAAAGCTGGCTTTGACCGCGCAGTAGCCCAGGCGCGCGCCCACAAAGCCCAGCGGCAGCGCCCACAGCGAGAAGCGAAGGCCGTCCTCCGCCGCGCCAAATGCCTTGCGGAAGCTGGCCATCGCCATCAGCACGGCGAGCAGCAGCCCAAGGGCGAGCGCCGCGCCGTAGGGGTAGCAGGCAATTCCCAAAAGGGTAAAAAGGGGCGTGGGTTCTCTCATGGCTTACTCCTGATTCACAAGCGTGGCAAAGTAGAGAATATCGCAGATGGAACGCACCTTGTGCGTGCTTAAGGCGTTGATCTTTTCATTATTGAGCACCATGGTGGAGGAGCTGCCCCCGTCCAGGTTGTAGGCGTTCTGCACATCCAGCGTGCCCATGAACTCCGCCATCTGCGGGATGGTCAGCCCCACGGAACCCGGGTTTTCCGGGCCCTCCGTGGCCACGCACACGTAGGAAAGGGGCCCCGCCTGGGCTACCACCATGCGCTGAGCGGGCTTGTCGTAGGCCACATCGTCCAAAAAGCCGCCTTCCACGACCTCGCCGTCTACCACCAGGGCCGGGCCAAAGCTGAAGGAGTTGATCACGGTTCCTTCAAATGCGGCCAGCTTTTCGGAGGTGGCGTCCTCAACGATGTGAAAATCCCCCTGGTCGTCGATGAGCAGAATGTCGCTGCCGGGGGCGGGGTTGTCGCGGTAGAGCGTGCCCTGACGGACCACGTAGCCATTGCTGGAAAAATTGAAATAATCGCCGTTGACGGCGAATACCGCCTGCACCCGCTTGGCCAGCCGGGCGCCGGGCGTCTGCGTATCGCTGCCGTAGCGCCCCGCCATGGCTGTGCGAATCTGCGAGGGATCGGAGATGGTGACGCGCGCGATGAGAATCGTGGTATCATAGGCGCGCGTCTCTTCCACCGTTACCGTGATGGTATCATCGTGGTAGCTCAGGCCGTCATAGCCGCTTTCCAGGGGCGCCCCGCCCTTTTCCGCTTCCAGGCTCAGGGCGGGATAGGCGCCCTCAGCCAGCGCGCCATCCACCAGCGCGCCCGAGGGCACGGCAAACATCAGCGCCGTCAGCAAGGCCAGCAGGAGCAGGGCCCGAACGACATTTTTCATGATTGACAAGCACCTCCATCCATGCCTCAAAGGGCACAAAACACCATTTTTTGAAACGCAGTATATCATAGTCCAAGGGCCGGAGCTTGTCAACGCGCGGGCAAGGTGCGTTTCGATCAAAAATGTTACGTAAATATGAAGGATGTGCTTGACAGATTTAACAATCTGACCTACAATAAACGCTGGAACACAACGCACTCAAGCCATTTCAATCTGTGGAGGGCATGCAGATGAGGCACGGAAACCGTTGGGCGCGCCTGTTGGCCGCCGTGTGCGCCATGGCGCTGTTTTTGTCGGTGATTTCGCCGGCGCTGGCGGCGAAGTATCCTTATGATACGATAAGTATGGATGATGTAAATATGCGCAGCCGCGCCAATACCACATCCACCATTCTCAAAAAAATCCAGAAGGGGGATACCGTGACCATTCTGGGCGTTACGGGCAGCTTTTACCGCGTGGAATTTGACGGTAAGACCGGCTATGCCATGAAGAAATACATCGACGGCACCGATCCTTCCCCCGATCCCTCGCCCAACCCGGCGCTCAGCATGCAGGCGCCGCCGGCCATATCCGAATATCCCTACGATACCACGGTCATCGACTACGTGAAGCTGCGCAAGGTCGCCCAGACGGAGGGAGAGGTCATCCTGACCATTCCCGCCGGCAGCGTGGTTACGGTGTATGACCGCACCAGCAACGGTTTTGCCAAGGTCAAGTACGATGGCAAGACCGGCTATTGCGTGGACACGCACATCAACCTGGCCAACATTCCCGCCCCCACGCCCCAGCCTGGCGCGGAGAAGTATACCGAGCTGAAAAACGGCAGCGAAGGCGCGGCCGTGACCGCCCTCCAGTCCGCCCTGGCGGAGCTTGGGTACTTGGAGGAAGAGGACGTGGACGGCAAGTTCGGCAGCAAGACCGAAAATGCGCTCAAGGTGTTCCAGAAGCGCAACGGCCTTGCTCAGGACGGTATCGCCAGCCAGGACCTCCAGCTCAAGCTCTACGAGGATACCCCCAAGGATACCCGCGGCTACCGCCAGTATGTGCGCACGGTGCCGCCCGTGGCGGGCGCAGTGATCCGCGAAAAGTCCAAGGGCGAGCCCGTGACCAAGCTGCAGACCCGCCTCAAGGAACTGGGCTACTACAAGGGCGAGCTCACCGGCGTGTGCGACGAGGACACGGTGGCCGCCATCAAGCTCTTCGAGGGCAAGCATGGCCTGGTGGCCGACGGCGAAATGAGTGCCGCCGACCAGCAGGTGCTCTACGGCGCGACCGCCATGGAGGCGTCTGTGGTGGTGACGCCATCGCCCACGCCGACCGTGAAGCCGCCCACAAAGACGCTCCGCCCCGGCGACAAGGATGACGAGGTCAAGCTTCTCCAGCAGCGCCTCAAGGATCTGGGCTATTATACGGGCAACATCACCGGCGTGTATAACACCGCCACCACCGAGGCCGTCAAGGCGTTCCAGAAAAAGAGCTCTCTGGAGCAGGACGGCATCCTGGGTCCCATCACCCGCACGGTGCTTTATGGCGTGAATGCCATTTACGCGGTGCCCACCGCGATTCCCGTTTCCACGCCCACGCCCACCACGACGCCCCTTACGCCGGAGAACGTGATCGTCATCCGCGCGGGCAGCATGGGCGAGGTGGTGCGCAGGCTGCAGGCCCGTTTGCAGGAGCTGGGCTACTACACCTCCCGCCTGGACGGCGTGTACCTCACCGATGACATCGAAGCCGTGCGCGCCTTCCAAAGCGCCAACGGCCTGAAGGTGGACGGCAAGGCCGGCTACGAGACCCAGACCGCCCTCTACAGCGATTCCGCCATCCGTGGCAACGCCAACAGCACCACCGATACCTCCGGCACGCTGGTCAATACCCTGCGCTATGGCAGCGAGGGCAACGAGGTGACCACGCTGCAAAATCGCCTGATTGCCCTGGGATACCTGGCGGGCAGTGCGGACGGCAAGTTCGGACGCGATACCAAGTCCGCCGTTATCGCCTTCCAGAAGGCCAACGGGCTGTCCGCGGACGGCGTGGTGGGGACGGATACCTCGACCAGGCTCTATGCCAGCAACGTGGTCAGCAACACTGTCAGCAGCACGCAGACGCTGCGCGTGGGCGCGGTGAGCGACGCAGTGCGCGACATGCAGAACCGCCTGATCACGCTGGGCTATCTGGAAAACGGCGAGGCGGACGGCAAGTTTGGCGTCAAGACGAGCCTTGCGCTGATTGAATTCCAGAAGGCCAACGGATTGTCCGCCGACGGCGTGGCCGGCGTCAAGACCTTTGCCAAGCTCAACTCCGTGTCGGCTATCACCGCAGGTAGTACAGGCAGCTCCACCTCCTCCGGAACCACTACCACCACCACCGCTGCGGCGCCTACGGTCACCACCATCAGCGCCTCGCAGGTGCGCTACGCCAACTGGTACAGCGAGGTCAAGGCCCGTTGCCGCCTGTTCCCCAATGCGACGATCTATGACTTCACCACGGGCATCAGCTGGCAGGTCAATATCTTCAGCATGGGCGCGCACGCTGACGCAGAACCCCTGACTGCTCAGGATACTGCCGAAATGAACCGAGCCTTTGGTGGCAAGACCACCTGGACGCCGAAGGCCGTGTGGGTGGTGCTCAGCGACGGCACCGTGTACATGGCCTCCACACACAACACGCCGCACGACACCTACCACATCAGAGACAATAATTTTGACGGCCATATCTGCATCCACTTCCCGCGCACACAGGCGCAGGTGGAGAAGATCGGTCCCTATGCTACCTCGCATCAGAAGGCGATTGATCTGGGCTGGGAGACCACGCTCAAACTGGCCGCCCACTACTGATTTGCGATAATAAATGAGAAAATCCCCGCCGGCCTTTGGACCGGTGGGGATTTTCTTTGCTATACAGGCAGGTGAATCAGGTCATACCCCGCGGCTTCTTCTGCGGCATGGGTCACCAGAATGACGGTGCGCCCCCTCGTGCGCACGTCCACCAGGCGCATCACCCTGGCGCGGGTGTCCTCGTCCAGCCCCTTGTAGGGCTCGTCCAGGGTCAGCACATCATATTCCGCCAGCAGGGCACGGCACAGGGCCACCCGGCGCTTCATTCCGCCGCTGAACGTGGATACCGGCTGCGAAAGGCTTTCGGGGGGAATACCCAGCTCAAGCAGCAGCTCCGCGGCCTGCGGGATGGACGCACGGGCCGCCAGACGCACGTTCGCCGCAGCGGTCAACCGGCTCAAAAGCCGGTCCTCCTGAAATACGGCGCTGAAGCGCGTGCCCTCCGGGATGCGAATCTGACCGCCGTCGGGCGCTTCCAGCCCCATCAAAAGGCGTAGCAAGGTGGTTTTGCCGCAACCCGAAGGGCCCATCAGGCAGGTATGGCTGCCTGGCACAAACCGCGCTGAAAAGTCCCGGATGACCGGACGGCCGTCATAGGCTTTTGAGACGTTCACCGCTTCCAGCATCCAAAGGCCCTCCTTTCCAGAACGTCCATCATGAGCCCCAGCAGCTTTTCACATCCGATGCTCAGGACCACCACGGCCACCGTCCAGCAGAACAGGTCGGGCGTCTCCAGATAGATTTTGGCCTTGTAGAGCTTTTCCCCGATGGAGCCGGAGGGAATGCCGATCACCTCAGCCGCCACGCCGCTTTTCCAGCACAGGCCGATGGCCAGGCTCAGGCCGGAGCGCAGAAAGGGAGCCACCTGGGACAGATACACCGTGCTCAGCTGACGGCGAAAAGGCACGCGGAAAACGCGCGCCATTTCAATCAAACGGGGGTCGGTGCTGTCCAGCCCGGCCAGCACGTTGGCATAGATCACCGGAAAGCCGATCAACAGGCTGATGACCACGCTCAAATTGCGGCTGGAAACCCACAGCAGCACCAGAATCACGAAGGATGCCACCGGCACCGCCTTGACCGCAGCCACCAGCGGCATGAGCAGCTCGCGCACGCGGCGAAAGCGGTAGGCGGCGGCAGCCAGCACGGCGCCCAGCAGAGCGCTGAGCAGAAAGCCCAGCAGAATGCGTCCCACCGAAAAGGCGACCGCGCGCCAGAAGGCGGCCTCAAACGCCAGCTCCAGCAGGCGTTTGAGAGCCGCCAGAGGCGAGACCAGCAAAATGGGCGCATCCACCCACCAGGCGATCAGCTGCCATACCGCCAGCCATACCAGCACCGCCCACAGGGGCATGCGCGGCTTAGCGCTGGTAGTAGAAGGCTTCATCCGGCAGGGCGCCGCCTACAGAGGCGGGGTTCTGGTCATAGAGCACCTGAAGATAGCCCGACAGCGCCTGGGTCATTTCCTCACCATCAATATAGACGATGGCGCACTGGGGGAGGGCGACCTTGGCCACCTCCTCGGTGATGATGTCGTACTGGCCGATGAGCGCGGCCGTCTCATCCACGTGTTCGTTGGCATAGGCCACGGACTGCTTATAGGCATCCAGGAAGTCGCTCACGGCCTGAGGATTTTCGTCGATGAAGGCGCTGCGGGCAACCACCACGCCGGTGATGAGCATGCTGGGCGCGTCTCTGCCTTCCTGTGCCTTGGCCCATTCGTCGTTAAGGTCCAGCGCGACCTGTACGGTGGGCTGCTTCATCTGGGCAGTGGTCACAAAGGGCTGGGGCAGCAGCGCCAGAGAGCCTTCGTTGGCCAGCAGCGAGGCCAAGCACTCGGCATGCTCGGACTTGTATTCTACGGTTACATCGGTTTCGGGGTCCAGTCCGTTTTGCGCAAGCAGATAGTTCAGCGCATATTCCGGGGAAGCGCCCTTGCCGCTGGCGTAGAGGGTGCGCCCCTTGAGATCGGCAATGCTGGAAACGCCGCTGTCACCGTTCTCCACGATGTAGAGCACGCCCAGCGTGTTGATGGCCAGCACCTTGACTGCGCCCTCGGTGTTGTTATAGAGCACAGAGGCCATGTTGGCCGGCACGGCGGCGATATCCACCTCGCCCTTGACCAGCTTTGGGGTGATCTCGTCAATGGCGGCGGAGATGGTGAAATCATAGGCGTCCGGCGCATCGCTCATCATTTTGACCATGCCCATGGCCGTAGGTCCCTTGAGGGCGGCCACGCGGGGGACGGATTCTTCGGCGACGGCGACGCTCAGAGCCAGCGTCAGTGCCATGACAAGGGCCGTCAGGCCCAGCAAGAACTTTTTCATAACGAGTCATTCCTTTCTTTTCTGTTGGGGATGCGTGGATTTGGCGGAGGTGAGGGCGCTCTTGGCGCGCACGCCCGGCAGGCTGCCCAGCCGGCCGGTAAGCGCACCCAGCTGATCGTTGGTTCCCCGCACGATGAGGCCGATGACGGCCTCGCCGCCCTGAGGGTCGGGCACGCCCATACGTCCCCGGATAATGAGGGAAAAGCTGGAGAGAATTTCGTTGACTGCGGGCACGGAGGCGCGATCCTCCACTACGATGCCCACAAAGCCCAGCCGCTCATCCGCCATGACCGCTTCCTCCTCTACTGACGACAAAGAAAAAACCGCAGATTCCGACGCACGGAAACTACGGCACAGACAGATGACACATAAAAGACGCCTCCTTCCTCATCTTGGGCGAAGGAAACGCGGTTCCCGCGCCCGCAACCGGGAGCAAACACAGGCCCATCCGCCTCCGCCGCACGCAAGGCCGCTTGGTTTTGCCGGATGGTTAGCCTTAGTATACACGGTTTTAAAACAAATGAAAAGACTTTTTTGGGGGACCGCATCGGGCGGCCCCCCAAAAAAGCCGTTAGGGTTCAATCAGGTCCAGAGCGACTTCATAGGCCTTTTTCAGCTGGGCGTCGTCCAGATCCCCAATGTCGTACATGGTGGTGTCACCTTCGGGAAGCGTGGCCTCAATGTCGGGCGTGATCCCCACCTTGTGAACCTCGTTTCCGTTGGGGGTATAGTACTGGGCCACGGTCAGCTGCATGCCCGCGCCGCGGGTGCCTACGGGCAGCACGTACTGCACCACACCCTTGCCGAAGGTCTGCGTGCCCACGATGGTGGCGCGGCCGCGGTCCTGCAGGGCGCCGGCCAGAATCTCGCTGGCGGAGGCAGAGTATTCGTTGACCAGCACCACCAGGGGAATGGGATTTTCCTTGCCGTCGGTGGTGGTGGTGTAGAGCTCCGTGGTGCCGTCACGGTAGACCAGCGAGGCCACGTTGCCTTCTTCCAGGAACATGTCGGCTACCTTCTGCGCATCGTCCACCCAGCCGCCGGGATTGTCGCGCAGGTCGATCACCAGTGCCTTTGCCCCCTGGCTCATCAGGTTATCCAGGTGAACGGCGAAGGACGGGCTGCAATCTCCGCTGAACTCATAAAGCGAAATGTAACCTACGTCCCCACCCAGCATGCAGCTGTTGACCCAGTTGACATGCACCACGGCACGGTCTACCACGAAGTCCAGCAGCTGGTCGCCGCGCTGCACCTGCACGTTGACGGGGGTGCCGGGTTCGCCGCGCATGATGTTGACGGCGTCCTGCAGGGTGGTGGTGACCACGTCGATATCCTCCACACGGGTGAGGACGTCACCTTTGCGCAGGCCCGCGTCCAACGCGGGGCTGTCCAGGAATACGCGGCTGATGGTGCACAGCCCCGTGGCATAATTACCCATGATCTGGATGCCGATGCCCGCATACTCGCCCTCGTCATCAGCCCAGAGCTGAGCGTACTGATCGGGCGTGTAGTAGTAGGTGTAGGGATCGCCCAGTCCATAGAGCAGACCCATCTCCGCGCCGTCAAGCATGGCCTGCGTATCCGGCTCCTGATAGTAATACTGCTCCACAATCTGCCAGATCTCATCCAGCTCGGCATAGCGCTGAAGGCGCTCGTACTCCGCCCGGCTGATGGTCACGGTATCGTCCATGCCGGTGGCAAGGTCGCTGATGGTGGTGGGCAGCAGCGCGCAGCCCGTGAGCAGCAGCAAAACCATCAGCGTCAGGCACATGAGCTTAAAGCGTTTCTTGGAAAGGGTTTTCAATGACTCACCGCCTCATTTCCCAATTGACTGTCAATAAATCTGCCTGGGCTTTTCCTGCCCGCATTTTTTCAGCTCATAGAGGATTTTGAAGGTAACCGCGTCGTCAAAATGGCGCAGGTCCAGCCCGGTTTGCCTCTGAACCTTATCCAGTCGGTAGACCAGCGTATTGCGGTGGATAAAGAGCTGCCGGGCTGTATCGGAGAGGTTCAGGTCCTTGCGGAAGAACATCTCGATGGTTTGAAGCATCTCCTCATTGAACAGCTTGGTGGTTTTGCGGTTAAACAGCAGGCTGTGATAGAGCATGCTTTCCTCGCGCGGCACGTTCATCAGGAAACGTTCCAGCATCAGCCGCCGGAACATGTGGATGGATTCGCCGGGGTGGAAGATGCTCCCCACCTCCATGGCCCGCTTGGCCTCGGCATAGCTTTCCCCAAGCTGGGCCAGCGTATGCTTTTCCTCACCAATGCCCACGATGGCGGTCTGCACGGCCTCCTCCATCAGGGTTTCCTGCACGGCCTGAGCAAACTGGTACAGATCGTCCATCCCGTCGATGCCGTTCATGTCCTTGATGAGCGCCACCAGGTGGCGGTTCATCTCCACCAGCACGTCGGTATCGCTCAGCGGCACCAGCTCACCCAGCAGAGAGAAGGCGCTGGAGCGCTCCGTCTGCTCAATCTGGAACAGCACCACGCAGCGATCCATCTCCAGGGGAATCTGGTGCTCGCTCGCACGGGAAATCAGGTCGGCCCCGGAAAGCTCCTGCTTGAGTGCGCGGCGGTACACGTCGGTATGGCTGGCGATGGAAAGACTGCTTTTGAGGAGACTCATAATCATGGCGTCGGCTACGCAGAGCACATCTTCCACGCCGGGCGCGCCTTCGGGAGCCACCAGGTACAGGGGCGGATGCACATCCAGAACACGGTAAAAGAACCGGCCGGCGTGATGATTCAACCCCTGCGCGAGCACGCCCGCGGGAAGGGCGGCGGACTCCCCGTCTTCTGGCACCAGGCATGCGCCGGAGGCATCCACCAGCCGCAGGGAGATGGATAATGCCTCAAAAACCCTCGCAATTTTCTTGATATAACGCTTCTCGATGTACACGTCCGCTGCTCCTCTCCAAAACGCCGCCTGGGCGGCGCGATACAAAGTATTATACCATATCGAAAGCGACAAGAAAAGAAAACCGGCGGATTTTACATGAGCCCCGCCGCAAATAAGGACGAAAAATATCGCTTTTCCCTTGCAAAGAGTGTTGCTTTCCCCTATAATGGTTGCAGACTGGCGTGCTGCGGCTATGCAAGCGCCAAAACGAAGGAGGCTTTTCCATGGGGAAGGTATACATCTTCGATCATCCGTTGATTCAGCACAAGCTGAGCCTGATGCGCGATGTTCACACCGGCGCCAAGGAATTCCGGGAACTGCTGGAAGAAATCAGCATGCTGATGGTGTACGAGGTCACCCGTGACCTGCCGACCAAGGAAGTGGAGATCGAAACTCCCCTTTGCAAGACCAAGGCCAGGCACCTCAGCGGCAAGAAGGTGGGCATTGTGCCCATTCTGCGCGCCGGTCTGGGCATGGTGGACGGCGTGGCCAAGCTGATTCCCGCGGCGCGGATCGGCCATATCGGCCTGTATCGTGATCCGGAAACGCTGCAGCCGGTGGAATATTATTGCAAGCTGCCTGCCGACAGCGAAAGCCGCGAGCTTCTGGTTCTGGACCCCATGCTGGCTACGGGCGGGAGCGCCTCGGCGGCCATCACGTTCCTCAAGCAGCGCAACTGCAAGCACATCCGTCTGGTCAACCTGATTGCCGCGCCGGAGGGCATCGAGCGCGTGCAAAAGGACCATCCCGACGTGAATATTTATGTGGCTGCGTGCGATGAAAAGCTCAACGAGCACGGATATATTGTGCCCGGCCTGGGTGACGCGGGCGACCGTCTGTTCGGAACCAAGTAAGCCGGACAAGGGAAAACAACCGCGGGAGGCGTTTGAATACCTCCCGCGGTTGTTTTTGTGATGGGCCTATTCCTTGGCATGAATACGTGCCAAAGCACGCTTGAGCTTGGCTTCAGCAATGGAAAAGTCGCGATCCTCGAGCTTGAGGGACTCCAGCCGCTCCAGCGCCTCCTTCTGTGCGCGCTGGGCGCGCTCCAGATCAATGTCGTCGGCCCATTCAAAGGTGGTTGCCATGATGCGCACCTCGCCGCCATCCACACCGATCATGCCGCCGCTGCATGCGGCCACGCGGGTGGCGCCCTCGGCGTCCGTCACGCGCGCCTCGCCGATGCCCAGGGGAGCGGCGTAGTCGATGTGGCGCGCCAGAATGCACACGTCGCCGCGCAGCGTGCGCACGATCACGCGCTCCGCCTGACCATCATACACCATGCGGTCGGGGGTGACGATCTGCAAATGAAACGTCGCCATGCTCATTCACCCTTTTTGGCTTTTTCCACGGCTTCTTCAATCGTGCCCACGAACAGGAAGGCGCTCTCGGGCAGGTCGTCATGCTTGCCTTCGATGATTTCCTTGAAGCCACGGATGGTTTCCTTCAGGGGCACATACTTGCCTTCCATGCCGGTGAACTGCTCGGCCACGCTGAAGGGCTGGCTAAGGAAGCGCTGCACCTTGCGGGCACGGGCGACGATGAGCTTATCCTCGTCGCTGAGCTCATCCATGCCCATGATGGCGATGATGTCCTGCAGCTCCTTGTAGCGCTGCAAGATGCTCTGCACCTGACGGGCCACCTCGTAGTGCTCCGCGCCCACGATTTCGGGGGAGAGGATGCGGCTGGTGGATTCCAGCGGGTCCACGGCGGGATAGATGCCCAGAGAGGAAATGGCGCGGCTGAGAACCGTCGTCGCGTCCAGGTGGGCGAAGGTGGTGGCGGGGGCCGGGTCGGTCAGGTCGTCGGCGGGCACGTAGACGGCCTGCACGGACGTGATGGACCCCTTCTTGGTGGAGGTGATGCGCTCCTGCAGGGCGCCCATCTCGGTGGCCAGGGTGGGCTGGTAGCCCACGGCGCTGGGCATGCGGCCCAGCAGCGCCGATACCTCGCTGCCCGCCTGGGTGAAGCGGAAGATGTTGTCGATGAAGAGCAGCACGTCTTGGTTCTCACGGTCGCGGAAATATTCCGCCATCGTAAGGCCGGACAGCGCCACGCGCATACGGGCTCCCGGCGGCTCGTTCATCTGGCCGTAGACCAGCGCGGTCTTGTTGATAACGCCGCTTTCCTGCATCTCGTTGTACAGGTCGTTGCCCTCGCGGGTGCGTTCGCCCACGCCGGCAAATACGGACAGGCCGCCGTGCTGCTTGGCGACGTTGTTGATCAGCTCCATGATCAGCACCGTCTTGCCCACGCCCGCGCCGCCGAACAGGCCGACCTTGCCGCCTTTGGCATAGGGGGCGATCAGGTCCACCACCTTGATGCCGGTTTCCAGAATCTCGGTGGAGGTTTCCTGCTCCTCGAAGCTGGGGGGCTGACGGTGGATGGGCCAGCGCTCCACATCTTCGGGCGCGGGCTTCTCGTCGATGGGCTGGCCCAGCAGGTTAAAGATGCGGCCCAGGCACTTGTCGCCCACGGGCACGGTGATAGGGCCGCCGGTGTCCACGGCGTCCAGGCCGCGCACCATGCCGTCGGTGGCGTTCATGGAGACGCAGCGGGCCACGTTGTCGCCAATGTGCTGCGCCACCTCGGCCACGATCTTGCGGTCGCCGTTTTGGATTTCAATGGCGGAAAGCAGTTCGGGCAGCTGACCGTCCTGGAAGCGGATGTCCAGCACCGGGCCGATGACCTGAACCACCTTGCCGATGTTTTTCGTGCTCACGATGGTAAAACTCCTTTCCTGACGCGTCAGTGCTCCGCGCCAGCCACGATTTCCGTGATCTCCTGGGTGATGGCGCCCTGACGGGCCCGGTTGTACCTGAGCCTGAGGTCGGAGATCATCTCTCCGGCGTTCTTGGTGGCGGAATCCATGGCGCTGCGGCGCGCCGCCACCTCGCTGGCGAAGGCGTCGCACAGGGCGCTGTAGAGCCTGCCGGCCAAAAAGTCGGGCAGCACATGGGCCAGCGTTTCGGCTGGAGGCAGCTCGTACACGGTGGAAACCAGCGTATGAGGCGCATCCTCCGGCTGACGCTGCACGGGCAGAAGCTGCTCGATCACGACCTCCTGGGTCATCATGCTGACGAAGTTGGTGTAGACCAGCCAAAGCTCATCATACCGCTCCGCGTCGTAGCCATCCAGCAGCAGCCGCGCCAGATGATAACACGTGCCCACCGACATGCCCTCCACCCGGGGATAGTCGTCGGTCAGCATCGTCAGGCCCAGGCGGTGGCACCGCTCAATGGCCTTGCGCCCCAGGGGCAGCACGCAGGCGTCCGTTCCCTCGGCATGAGCGCTGAAAGCCTTGAACAGGTTGGCGTTGTAACCGCCTGCCAGACCGCGGTCTCCTGCGATAAGCACATAGCAGCGGCTCTTCCCACCACGGGGGGTGACGTAGGGAACGCTGGGGTCGTCGCAGCAGGACACGGCCGCCGCTATAGCGGCGGTGGAGATGCGGGTGTAGGGCTTGCTGTTTTCCATGCGCTCCTTGGCGCGGCGCAGTTTGGAGGTCGCCACAAGCTGCATGGCCTTGGTGATCTGCATGGTGCTTTCCACGCTTCGGATGCGCAGCTTGATGTCTTTCATGGACGCTCCGGCCATGGCGAAACCTCCTTACTTATTTTTTGCTTTTGAGGAAATCCTTCGTGTAGGCATCCAGGGCGGCGCGAAGGGCCTCCTCGGTTTCCTTGCTCAGGTCGCCGGTGGTGCGGATGGCTTCCAGCACATCCGTATGCTGAGCGGACATGCGCTCATACAGGCCTTCCTCATACTCGGCCACGTCCGTTACCGCCACATCCTTGAGGAAACCGCGGGTCACGGCGTAGAAGATGCATACCTGATCCTCTACGGCGATGGGATGGTTACGGTTTTGCTTGAGCACCTCCACGATGCGTTCGCCCTGAGCCAGACGGGCCTTGGTATCGGTGTCCAGGTCGGAGCCGAACTGCGCAAAGCCCTGCAGCTCACGGTACTGGCTGTAGAGGAGCTTGAGGCTGCCGGCGACCTTCTTCATGGCCTTGATCTGCGCGTTGCCGCCTACGCGGCTGACGGAGATGCCGGGGTCCACGGCGGGCATGACGCCGGAGTGGAACAGCTCGGTGAGCAGGAAGATCTGGCCGTCGGTGATGGAGATGACGTTGGTGGGGATGTAGGCGGATACGTCGCCCGCCTGGGTTTCGATGATGGGCAACGCCGTGATGGAACCGCCGCCATGCGCGGGGTCCAGCCGTGCGGCGCGCTCCAGAAGGCGGCTGTGCAGGTAGAACACATCGCCGGGATAGGCTTCGCGTCCCGGAGGACGGCGGATGAGCAGCGACAGGGCGCGGTAGGCGACCGCGTGCTTGCTCAGGTCGTCGTAGACGATCAGCACGTCCTTGCCCTGATCCATGAAGTATTCTGCCATGGAGCAGCCGGAATAGGGCGCGATGTACTGCAGGGGCGAAAGCTCGGACGCGGTGGCGCTGACCACGATGGTATAGTCCATCGCTCCGGCGGCCGTCAGGGTGTCCACCAGCTGCGCCACGGTGGAACATTTCTGTCCGATGGCCACATAGATGCAGATGACATCCTTGCCCTTCTGATTGATGATGGTATCCAGAGCGATGACGGTTTTACCGGTCTGACGGTCGCCGATGATGAGCTCGCGCTGGCCGCGGCCGATGGGAATCATGCTGTCGATGGCCTTGATACCGGTCTGCAGCGGCACGCTCACGCCCTTGCGTTCGATGATGCCGGGCGCGTTGTGCTCGATGGGCCGGTGTTCCTTTGCGTCCACGGGGCCCTTGCCGTCCACGGGTTGGCCCAGGGCGTTGACCACACGGCCGATCAGGCCTTCGCCAACGGGAACGGAAACCACATGGCCCGTGCGCTTGACCACATCGCCTTCTTTGATGTCCTCGTCGTCGCCCAACATGACCACGGCGACGCTGTTTTCCTCCAGATTCAGGGCCATGCCGTAGGCGCCGTTGGGAAACTGCACCAGCTCGTTGGCCATGCACTTATCCAGACCGCTCACACGCGCGATGCCGTCGCCGATCATGATCGTCGTGCCGACATCATCCTGTGCGATGCGGTTTTCATAATGCTTGATCTGCTCTTTGATGAGCTTGGAGATCTCTTCGGGTTTTAACTGCATTGTATCACCAGCTTTCAGTAGATGAGGCCATGACTACGCCTCCGCGATCAGGGCGGCGTGGATGGCTTGCAGCCGGTGGCGCAGCGTGTTGTCGTAGCGCTTGCCATTCATCTCCAGCAAAACGCCGCCCACCACGCCGGGGTCCACCTTTTCGGAAAGCACGATCCGCTTGCCCGTCATGGCGGACAGCTTGTCGATCAAACGGGTGCGCTGCTCAGCTTCCAGGGGAACGCCCGTGGTCACACTGGCCTCAACGATGCCGTGCGCCTGGTTGTACAGCGCGGTGAAGGCGCTCACGCAGCCCTCAAATTCGTGCAGCGCCCCGCGCTCGCACAGGATTTTGAGAAAATTCAGCACGTAGGGGTGCACCTGGCCGCGCAGCGCGCCGTCCAGAATGGCGGTGCGCTCTTCCTTTGCAAGCGACATGTTGCAAAGCAGGCGGATAAAATCCGGCTGATCGCGGAAAAGCCCCCTGAGCACGCGAAGCTGCGCAAGCACATCCTCGGAGACATGCTCCTCCTCGGTCAGATCATACAGGCCTTTACCGTATTCCTCCGCCAGATCGGTCATGCTTCGTCACCCACGTTCCTGATAAATTCGTCCACAAAGGCCTCGTGATCCTTCGGCTGGATTTCACGCTCGACCACTTTGGAGGCGATGCCCACGGCCAGATCGGAAATCTCTTTCCGAACGCCCGTAAGCATCTGCCTGCGCTCCATGGCGATTTCCTCTTCGGCCTTCTGCTTGAGTCGGCTGGCCTGACCGGACGCTTCGGCGAGAATCTGATCGCCCTTGCGCTGGGCCGTCACGACAGCCGTGCGCACCAGCCCGTCCGCTTCCTCGCGGGCGGAGGCCAGGCGCGCCTCATACTCCTGCTTCATGCTGACTGCGGCGTTGCGGCTTTCCTCCGCCTCGCCGTAAATTTTGCTCACCTGCTCCTGACGGGCCGTGAGGACCGCCTGAACGCGTTTGAACAGGAAGCGCTTGAGAACAAAGGTGATAATCAGCAGATTGGCAAGAGAGATGAGGATTTGCCATAGATTGACGGAAATGATATCTAAAGATTGCACGCTCATTGGTTCGGCCTCTCTCTATCGCCGCGCTCGGGCATTATTTGATGGCGTTGAGCAAAATGTTGACAAACATATTGGGTGCGACGAAGATGAGCAGGATGCCGACGACCAGACCATAAAGACCGGTGGTTTCCGCGATGGCACAACCCAAAATCATGGTAGAAGTTACGTCGCTTTTGCTCTCGGGCTGGCGACCGATGGCTTCGCAGGCTTTGGCGGCAGCGTTGCCTTCACCGATACCAGGGCCGATACCTGCAATCAGGGCAAGGCCGGCGCCAATGCCGCAGCCGGCAAGGATGATACCAATGGCGAGTTCGAGCATGTCAGAGTCCTCCTTGAATGTAGTGATTGTTTATGCGGTATGCAAAGCTTTTTTGCGCTTTGCCTTGCGCCGTTCATATTCCTCCCGCGGGAAACCTGTGGATATGTAGATTGTGGTGAGCAGGGCAAATATAAATGCTTGCATCAACCCGCTGAAGATATCGAGGTACAGGGACAGGATGGCCGGCAGGCCTACCTGCAGAAAGGGGAACTGTCCCAGCACGCCGGGCAGCCAGCCCAGCAGCTTGTGGCTGAGGGTTTGCAGGGCATAGGCCACCAAAGTAGAGATGACCATCCCCGACAGCACGTTGCCATAATGACGGAAGGACATCGAAACCGGGGTGGCCACCTCGCCGATAATGTTGAAGGGCGCGAAGATGAACACCGGTTCAAAGAATCCCTTCACATAGGGCAGCAGGCCGCCCTTGAGTTTGTAATGGGTAATAAGGACGAACACCAGTATGGCCCATCCGGCTACAATGTTCATATCCGACGTGGGCGGGAACAGGCCCAAAAGGCTGGACAGGCTGGAAAACGCCGAGATAAACATGATACCGGCTATAAACGGCGCAAAGGCGGAAAAATACGCGCCCATGTTGCTGTTCACCAGGTTCTGCACCTTTTCCACAATCCACTCAGCCACGATCTGGCGCTTGGAATGGGGCGCCACGGAAATGCCATGGGTCAGGTACAGGCACAGCCCCAAAATGGAGAGGACCACCATCAGGGAATTGACCTGCGATTCCGTGATGGGCAGATCCATCACCGGCATGGGAATGGTAAAATACACCTGCGCGCCCGTGATGGAAATTCCCTCCGACGCAGGCTTGAAAAGAACCTTCAGGGTCATACTGAATACAAAAGGCGCCACGATCATCGCTACCAGCAGCCAATCGATCACGCGCGCCTTCGCGTCCCGTTTCATCGGCATTCAGTCCTCCTTGTTCTTTGGCTTGACAAATCCTCGTAAAAAGATCACCAGGCGTGGAAAGAGCAGCGCAAGCGCCGCCGCCACCGGATGGAAACACGGCGCGGTCAGCGCCACGATGGCCACGCCCACCAGCAGCAGCATCCGTCCCGTGTAGGACAGCTGCATACGGTGCTTGGCGCGCTGCACCTCCGGCGCGGGAGGCTGAGGCGGAGCATCCGGATCGGGGTCGCCGTTTTCATCCAGCGGCTCCGGCGGAAGCGTGACGCCGTTCATACTTTCGGCGGCGCGCTGCACGCTTAACGCCATCAAAAAAAAGTTGAGGATCGCCGCGCCTGCGCCCCATAGCGTCCCCAGAACGACCGTCACGTCCAGCCGGCCCAGCAGTGCGAACACCAGCAGCATTACAAGGGAAAAAAACGCCGTGCCCATCGCAATCCTGACGGTTTCTGTACGCACCGCCGGCTGTATCTTCATGACATCGCCTTCTTTCCTACTATATATAATATTGTAACGGAAATGGACGTTTTGTCAAGCAGGTGTGAAGAATACACGGATTTTTTATTGAAAAACCATGCGGATTGTCTTTCTGGCAAACACCTGGATCAGAATGGGGAAACTTCGGAAAATGGCGGATTGCTAAGAAGACGCAAAGAGTTTCATGATATGCATGCACTGCACGCAGGCAGAAACAGACGTTCAGTCAAAAAGGCGCGGCTTTAAGCGGCGGGGAAGCGGAAAACGTGCATTTTCCACTTTCCTTTCGTCGCGAGAGGCGTTATACTATGCCTGCAAACCGGAAAAATCCTTACAGGAGGAATGGAAAACCATGATCCAGTTTGAAAATGTGACCAAGACCTACGCGGGGGGCAAGGTGAAGGCCGTGGATGGCCTGGATATGAAAATAGAGGAAGGAAAGGTGTTCGGCTTTATCGGCCCCAACGGGGCGGGCAAAACCACCACCATCAAGCTGCTGACCGGCATTCTCACGCCTGACAGCGGGCGCGTGGTGCTCAACGGCATCGACATGGCGCGCGATCCCATCGCGGCCAAGCGCAGCTTTGGTTACGTCCCGGACTCGTTCGACATGTACGAACGCCTCACCGGCATGGATTACCTCAATTTCATGGCGGATATCTACGGGGTGGACGCTGTAAGCCGCAAGCGCCACATTGAAAAATACCTGTCGCTGTTTGAACTGGAGGACGCCGCCAACCGGCAGATCCGCGGCTACTCCCGCGGCATGAAGCAGAAGCTGGCCATTACCGGCGCGCTCATCCACGAGCCCAGCATCTGGGTGCTGGATGAGCCCATGGTGGGCCTGGACCCGCAGAGCGTGTTCATGCTCAAGGAGGAGATGCGCCGCCATGCCGACAGCGGCCGCACGGTGTTTTTCTCTACGCATGTGCTGGATGTGGCCGAGCGCCTGTGCGACGAAATCGGCATCATCAAGCGGGGCAGGCTCATCGCCCGCGGCACGCTGGATGAACTTCGCTGCGGCGAGGATTCGAGCCTGGAAGAGGTCTTCCTGGAACTGGTGGAAAAGAAGGGGGAATGAGCCGTGCTGGCCTATTGGAAGTTGCTTATGCGCGACCGTCTGATGGCGCTTGCGCCAGGCGGTCGCCGGCGCGAGGGACAGGCGGCCTGGAAGGCCGTGCTTGGCTGGGCCGGGATGACGCTTCTGGCCGTGTCCCTTTTCGCCATGGCTGTGTTATTTGAAATGGTGATGTACGACCAGGCAAAGGCCATGGGCGAACCGCAGGCCGTGATTGCCCTCGCGTTTCTGGCCTGTACGCTGATGACGCTGATCTACAGTTTCTTCTATGTAATCAGCCTGCTGTTTTTCGGCAGGGACTGCGCCTTTGTGGGCGCGTTGCCCATTCCGTCGCACGGCGTGCTCCTGGCCAAGCTGGCCACCGTGCTGGCCGGAGAAATCGGCCTGACGGCGCTGGTGTGCCTGCCGCTGCTCATTCGCTATGGCGTGGAAACGGGGGCCGCGGCGGATTACTATGTGCGCTCGCTGCTGGGAACCCTGTTCATCCCAGGCATTCCGGTGGCGATTACCACGCTTTTGTCCTTTGCGCTCATTCGCATCAGCGCATTGTGGAAGCGGCGCGAGGGCGTGACCACCGTGATGTCCTTTGTGCTGGTGGCCGCGATCGTGGGCGTGGAAATGAGCATTAACATGAACATGGATGAAGGCGAGCTGGCACAGGCCGCTGCGGGACTGCTGCTGGGCAGCGGATCGCTGACCGAGCTGGTGCTGGGCGCATTTCCGCCGCTTCAGTGGCTCACGACGGCAGCCACCGGGTCCGGCCTGCACGCGTGGGGGCAGGCGGCCCTGTACGCCGGCGTGTCCATCGCCGCGCTGGCGCTGGTGGTCGCCCTGTGCGGCGGCGGATACATGCGCCTTGCGCTCAGGCAGGCGGAGGTCATCCAGCGCGTCAATAGCGGCTCGCGCCGCCGCTCGGCGGGCTGGCGGGTGCACACCCCCTTCTGGGCGTTGTACCGGCAGGAGATGCGCGAGGTGCTTACTGTGCCTACCTACGCTACCAACTGTCTCACCGGTGTGGTAATGTTCCCGGTGCTGCTGGTGGTAATGGCTGTGGGCATCGGCCGGGAAACGGATGGAATGGCGCTTTCGGAAGTCGTGGCGCAGTTTGTGCCCAAAAGCGTCTATCTGGCGGTTGCCGCGGGCTTCCTGGCGCTGACCTGCACCATGGGACTGGCCGTGTCCACCGCCGTGTCGCGTGAAGGCGCGCGGCATGACATGCGGCGCATCTATCCGGTTGCGGGGAGCGTTCAGCTTGGGGCCAAACTGCTGATGGGGATGACCTTCAACCTGGCTGCGGCGCTGGTAAGCGCGGTGGCGCTGTGGGTGCTGCTGCCCGGATTGTGGCTGGAAACGCTGGGCGCGCTGGCTGTGTCACAGTTATTTTCGCTGCTGTGGTGCCTGATGAGCCTGCTTTTGGACGTGTATCATCCCAAGCTGAAATGGAAAACCGAAACCGAGGCTGTCAAGCAGAGCATGAACGCCATGATCAGCATGTTCGGCGGCATGATACTCATTGCGGTGCTGGTGGGCGCGGCGGTGCTGCTGACCCTTTGGGGATGGCCGGTTTCTGCGGCGCTGGGTGCGGATGTCGTTCTGTTGGCGCTGCTGGACGCGGCGCTGTGGATGGTGCTGTCCCGCCGGGCATCCATTACTTATTGTTTACGAGAATATTCAAAATAATAAACAAAATGTTACAAAAATACGCGCACTCTTAGCAATTCTGTGATATAATAACTGCGTGACAGGAAACAGAATCGCTGAGGAGGACGAGCATGATCACCAAGGTACAAGGCAAAACCGTATCCGGTGAGCTGTCCGTCAAGGCATGTCCGCGGCTGAACCCGTTGGAAAAGGCCATGCTCAGGTGGGCCGTAGTGGACCCGGAAGACCGGGTTCTGGATGCCTGTGTGGGCCGGGGGCTGATGGCCGAATACCTGCGCCGCAACATGCAATGCGAGGTGTGCGGCGTATCTTCCGATATGGAGGAGGTGCGCTCCGCACGTGCGCGGCTCCAAAGCTGCGATATCGTCTATGCGCCGGTGGGGGACATCCCCTGGCGGGAAGGCGCTTTTGACACGGTGTTCATGCAGTGGAAGGGCGACGCAGATTCATTGGACCGCATGCTGGGTGAAGTGCTTCGCGTGCTCAAGCCCGGCGGACAGCTGGTGCTGGGGGCGGCATGCTGGCCTGCCGCAATGAACGCGCTGCGCCGCTGGATGTCCGCAGGTACAGAAAGCGCGCCCGTCAACCGCTGCACGCTGCAAACCCGGCTGACGGATCTGTCGTTTGAACAGGTGAGCTGGCAGCGTACGGGGCTGGGCACGGGCGTGATGACGGCTTGGAAGCGAAAGCCGGCCCTGGACGGCGTGCAAGCCGATGGTGGCATGATTCGGTAGGAGAAAAGGATAACGCCCGGCTCAGGCTTTGCCTTGAGCCGGGCGCTGTTTGTCGGAAAAGGGCGCTACAGGCGGGCTTTTTCGACAACTTGAACCCCCGGAGGGATTCTTCCCTCCGGGGGTTCTTTTTATGACAAAGGGGATAAGGTTATTCCGCCAGAGCGTCCGAAGCGGCAGCGGCGCCAGCGCGGCGGCCCATGGTGGAATACAGGCCCAGCGAGGCGGCCAGGACGTAGTTCTCGTTATAGAAATAACGGTTGCTCATCTCGCCCGCGGCGTAGAGGCCGGGGATCACCGTGCCGTCCTGAGTGGTCACGCGGCCCTGATCGGTGGTGGTCACACCGCCGGCGGAGCCAAACGTGGTGGGATAGACCTTCACAGCGTAGAAGGGCGCCTTCTCAATGGGAAGAAGGAAAGAAGCGTCCTTGCCAAAGGCCTCGTCCTTGCCGGCCGCTACCGCCGCGCTGTAATCCTCGTAGGCGGCAACCAGGCGGTCGGTGTAGACATGCATGCCCAGCGCAAGGCCCTCGATGGTGTCGGCCTTGGCGACCACGCCGCTCTCCACGCCGGCTTCCAGCGCGGCCACAGCATCCGCATTGGAGGAATCATAGATGTACCAGAAGGGCGCGTTGCCATCCTGAATCATATCGGAGGCGGTATGATCCATCGTGTCCCAGCCTGCGCTGGCAGCCTCGTTGCCGAAGCGGTCGCCGTTGGCATTGACGCCCAACTGGCCGTAGATGGTCAGGGCGCTGGTATCGGTCAGGGCACTGAGCTCCGGGTCCACCACGGTGCTGAACAGCGGGGTGGCGAACACATCAAAGGTGCCGGCGCCCACCTCCAGCGCCATGAGGAAACCGTCGCCGGTGTGGCTTACGGCACTGGTGGGGATCAGGCCCGCACGGGTCAGCTTGGGGCTGTACTTTTCCACCAGCTCCTGGTTCTGGGAAATACCGCCGGTGGCCAGGATCACGCTCTTGGCGTGGAAGGTGATGATGGAATCCTCGGTCTCGGCGACCGCGCCCACCACGGCGCCGGTGTCGTCGGTGATCAGCGAGGTGCCCTTGGTGTTGAGCATAAGCTCAATGCCCTTTTCCTCGCAGGCATCCACCAGCATGTTGATCAGGCCGGCGCCGCCGCCATTGGCCAGCGCCATGGGATAGCGGGAGGAAGCGGAGTAGGGAGTGGCGTCAAACTCAATCCCGTTGGAAACCATCCAGTCAACGGTCTTGCCGGTATCGGCCAGCACGCTGTCCAGACGCTCCTGGTCCGGGTAGCCGCTGTCCACGCCGCTGTAGGCCATTCTCTCTTCCCAGTAGGCCTTGATGGCCTCCATGCTGTCGGACTCCAGACGGTTGTCGGCAAACAGCTCGGAATCAACGCACACCAGAATGCCGCCGGCCAGGTTGGTAGTGCCGCCGGGGGCGGACATCTTGTCGATGATCACCACGTCCGCGCCGTTTTCCTTGGCGGACATGGCGGAGGACAGGCCGGCGATGCCGGCGCCGATCACCAGTACGTCGGTGGTCTGCTCCACGGCGGTCTTTTCTGCCTCGGCCTCGTCGGTCTCAGGGGCGGCCTTGTAGGCGGACGGGTCCACGCCCGCAGCGTTCAGCGCCGCTTCCACGGCCTCCAGAATGCCGTTGCTGGTCAGCGTGGCGCCAGCCACGGCGTCCACGGCCAGGCTGTTGGCGGCCACGATGGCGGCGGGTACCCCTTCCACAGCGGGATCGCTGATGCCGGCGTCGTCGCCGTTCTTGGTCACTTCCACGTCGGTGATCACGCCCGCGTCATCCAGCGTCACGGACACCTCGATGGAACCTTCACCGTTCTTGCCGGCGCCCACGCCGGTATAGGTGCCGGCCTCTGCCAGAGCAGGCACAGCGGCCATGGTGGCCAGCAGGCACACGGTCAGCAAAAGAGAAATGCATCTTTTCATCGTTGCTTTACTCCTTTCAAAGGGTGAATCGGATATACCATGTGGATTATAGCACATTGTTTATGATGTATCAATCTTTTTTCTTCTTCAGGGTGAATTTCCTTTTTCAGGACGAATCTCCTATACGTGCGTTGTCACGTCCCGCCGCCTCAGCCACAGGGTGGCAAGCACCCAGGGCGCGCCGGTAAAAAATGCGCAGGAGCCGAAGAAGGCGCCCCACTGCTCCGGGGCGAGCGCTCCCGTGCCGTTGGCGTCCATGCCCAGCGCCAGAAGCGCATAGGGCTGAATCATTCCCAGCCCTGCCGATACGAACGCCAGACCCGCCACGCCGCCCGCCAGCGCCACAGCCACCGGCGGCGCGAAGCTGCGCACCACCATGGAAATGAGCAGCTGCACCGAACACACCGCGATGCCGCCCAACGCACCCATGAGGAGCCAGCGCGGCAGTTCCGGGGGCAGGGGCGCGTCAAATCCGGCATACACTCCGCTGATGAGGTAAAACGCGCCCGTGGCAGCCTGTGTCAGAAACGAAAGCGCCGCCGCCACCGCCAGCTTGCCGCCGAAGATCATCCAAAGGGGCACGGGGCGGCTCATGAGTGCGTTCCAGTTGTGTTCGCAGTGCTCCATCCGCCACAGATAGGCGCACAGCACGCCCAGGAGCGAGGGCAGGAAGAAGAAGCCTGCAAACAGCGTGTGCTGCGTCCAAAGGCTGTACCATTGCTGTGTGAGGATGCCGGTGTTGTTTAGATAGTTGAAGGTGCCCATCACGGCCGAAAGGGCCGTGAGTGCGAAAAAAGCGATCCACACCGGCGCGCGGCGCAGCTTGATAAGCTCCGTGCGCATGACCTGATAAAACATGCTCATACCTCCCTGTTGCCAAAGTCGCGGCGGCCCCACCCATACAGCACGGCCGTCGCCGCCAGCAGAAGCGACAGATCGCTCCAGGAAAACGGCTGACGGAAGTACGTGACCACCCTCGTGTCCGGGTCCCATACCATGCGCACGTTGGAAAGCAGGCCGTAATAGGCGGCGGGGCTGAGGCGCATCACCGCGGGCGGAAAAAACATGCTCATCAGCCCCAGAAAGCCCAGAATCAGTCCTGCGGCCAGGGGGACGAACTGGTTTTTGAACCGCAGGGCCAATACCTGAAGCAGCAGCGCCAGAAACAGGCTGACCAGGAACTGTCCGCCCAGGTAGCACAGCACATCGCCCGTGGTCAGGGCATCGGTGAAACCTTTCCACGAGCCCACCAGGCGGATGGCCGCCAGCTGTCCCACGACCGCCGCCAGCAGCCACGCGCCGCCCAGCACGAGCTTTGCGTCAAACAGGCCGTGCGCCGGCTGCATCGTAAAGAGCTGCTTGAACGCATCGCCCCGGTGCTCCATGTCGCACAGGCGGCTGACCAGCACCGCAGCCGCCGCCGGCATCACGATGGCATTCATCATGGGCAGCTGGTACAGACACCCCAGATACCCCTGCGCCGCCTCCGCGGCGTCCATGCCGCGCACAGCCCAGGCCAGCCACAGTCCCTGCATTGCCACCAGCGCCGCTACCGGCAGCCACAGCCGCCTGTGCCGCGCCTTTCTCCATTCCACGGAAAGCCACAGTCTCATAGCGTTTCCTCCGTTCCCGTGAGTCTGAGGAAGATGTCCTCGAGGCTCGTTTCGCGCTGCTCCATCCGCACAAGCCCGATGCCCGCCCCGGCCAGTTTCAGGCTGACCCGCGCGGCTTCGCTGTCGCTCATGGCGTCCAGCAGCAGCCATTCGCCCTCGCTGCGCGCGGCGGGCAGCAGCGAACGGGCGCGCGCGTTGTCCTGCGTGCGCAGGGCCAGGCGCGCCGCGCTCATGCCGTGCAGGCCGCTCATCGTGCCCTGAAAGACCAGCCTGCCCTGACGGATCACGCCGACATGGTCCGCCATCTGGTCGATTTCACCCAGCAGGTGGCTGGATACGATGACCGTCATGCCGTAGCGCGAGGGCAGCGAGCGGATGAGCTCGCGCATCTCCTGAATGCCGGACGGGTCCAGCCCGTTGGTCGGCTCGTCCAGCAGCAAAAGGCGCGGGCGGCCCATCAGCGCCGCCGCGATGCCCAGACGCTGCTTCATGCCCAGTGAAAAGTGGTTCACGGGTTTTTTGACCTGCCCGTCCAGCCGCACGGTGCGCAGCGCCTCGTCAATTTCCTCTGCGGGCAGGCCGCGCAGCCGCCGGACGATCTCCAGATTCTCCCGCGCGGTCAGGTGGCCGTAATAGCTGGGCGATTCGATCAGAGAGCCAACCTCCCTGAGAACCGCAAGCCGCGTCCGGGGCGTGAGCTCATGCCCCAGCAGGCGCACGCTGCCCGCGCTTGGGTGCACCAGCCCCAGAAGCATCTTCAGCGTGGTCGTCTTGCCCGCGCCGTTTGGCCCCAAAAAGCCGTATACAGCCCCTTGCGGCACCTTCAGCGCCAGATGGTCCACGCAGGTTTCGCTTCCATATCGCTTGCAAAGGCCGATAGTGGTTACGCATTCATCCATCATGAATTCCCTCCTTGCTTGATTGGCAGGGCCATTCTACCGCCCGCGCCTTACAGAGGCGTGAAAGCAGCCTTACGTTTGCCTTACGATTTTGCCATGTCCCTTTTTCCGGGCGGGGGTTGTGGTATAATGACGGGGAGGAGGGATACGCGTGCGCGATGTGCATGAGGCGCGGCTTTTGATCGTGGATGATGAGCCGGAATTGCGGCGGATGCTTGTATCCATTTTGCGTGGCGACGGCTATGCGGATGTTCACGAGGCGGCCGCGGCGGCGGAGGCGATGGAGAAGGCGCTGCGGCTCCGGCCCGACGCCTTGATTCTGGATGTGATGCTGCCCGACGGGGACGGCTTTTCGCTTTTCCGGGACCTGCGGACCTTTACGCAGGCGCCGGTCCTGTTCCTCTCGGCGCGCGACGAGGATGAGGCACGCCTGCGCGGCCTGGGTCTGGGCGCGGACGACTACATCACCAAACCCTTTCTGCCGCGGGAGATGACGCTGCGGCTGGGCGCGGTGCTGCGCCGCACCTATGGGGCGGCGGGGGAGGGCGGCGTGATTTACCTGGGGCCGGTGACGGTGGAAATGGAAACCGGTGTGGTCAGCGGCAACGGTCCGGACCGGACCCTGACGGCCAAGGAATATGCCCTGCTCTCGGCGCTAAACGAAAACCGCGGCCGCATCGTGACCGTGGACGCGCTGTGCATGGCCGCCTGGCGGGGGGAAAACATGGGGTATGAAAACACGCTGATGGTACACATGCGCCGCCTGCGTGAAAAGATCGAGCCGGACCCGTCGCACCCCCGCTATCTGGTTACGGTGCGGGGGCTGGGTTACCGGCTCTTGAAGGAGGACGGACGGTGAAAAGGGGCGTTCTGCGCGGGGCGGGCAGGCTGGCCGCGGGGCTGGCGGGGGTGATGGCGGTGATGATCGCCGTCAACCTGCTGTTGTTTGGCTTTGCGGTGAGCTATCTGGCGGGGACCGTCGGCGGGCGCGTGCGGGTGAGTGAATACGCGGGAGCACTTGCGCAGGACGGAAGCGGCGCCTGGTCAATGGCGGAGAATAAGGCGGCGGAGCTGCGTGAGCGGGGCTGCTGGGCCATGCTGCTGGATGCCGCGGGCGAGGTGATCTGGTCGCAGGACATGCCGGACGGCCTGCCCCGGGCTTATACCACGGCAGAGGCGGCCGTGTTTGCACGATGGTACCTGTTCGACTGGCCCGTGAAGGTGTGGACGGTGGGGGACTGCCTCTTTGTGCTGGCCCAGCCCAAGGGGTCGGTGTGGAAGTACCAGGTGGAAATGCCCACCGAGCAGGTGGGGTTCTGGCCTCTGTGGGGGATGGCGATGCTGGCGGTGAACGCGGGGATGCTGCTGGGCGCGGCTGCTTTCATCACGCGCCGGGCAGCGCGCAGGCGCGACGAAGCACGCAGCGAATGGATTGCAGCCATTTCCCATGATGTGCGCACGCCGCTTTCGATGGTGCTGGGCTATGCCGCCGCCTTGGAGGACGCGTCGGAGCTCACCGGGGAACAGCGCCGCCGGGCCGGCCTCATCCGTGAGAAGGGCGAGCAGCTTCGCGGCCTGATTTCGGACCTCAACCTGACCAACCGGCTGGAATATGCCATGCAGCCTCTCAAACGTGAATGGCTTGCGCCCGCTGCGCTGGTGCGCGAGGCGGCAGCGAACTTTCTCAACGAGGATCCGGACGGCCTGCATCCGGTGGAGGTAAGCATATCGCCCGAAGCGGAAAAGACGAGGCTGCTTGGCGACCGCCAGCTGCTCAGCCGCATGCTGGAAAACCTGATTCGCAACAGCGTGCGCCACAATCCGCAGGGCTGCGCAGTGCGGGTCGTGCTTTCGCGGAGGGGATGCTGTCTGCGCCTTGCCGTCAGTGATACGGGCCGGGGCTTTCTCCGGGAACAGCTGAAGCGGCTTAACCGGGGCGAAGGCATGCAGGATGAGAGCGGACACGGCCTGGGCCTGCGTATCGTTCGGGACGTGGCGCGGGCTCACGGCGGCCGTGTGCGCTTTGACAACCTGCCCGAAGGGGGCGGGTGTTGCGTGATCGATGGTCTTCATCCCACGCGCCGGGCTGGCCGCAAAATTTTGTAGGTTTGTCAAACATATTGGACAGGGAAGGAGGAGAGAACCTCTCTGGGAG